>Ga0302200_10000010_pt1 | contig 281683 bp, 246 predicted proteins | sample II_Bog_N3_1_FD_194585 | JGI IMG/M metagenome (GOLD analysis project Ga0302200, IMG submission 194585) | Peat permafrost microbial communities from Stordalen Mire near Abisko, Sweden - II_Bog_N3_1 | ecosystem: Environmental > Terrestrial > Soil > Wetlands > Peat | place: Sweden: Abisko...
CGTCGCGCGCGAACTGCATCGCACCGAAAAATTCGAAGTCGTCCAGCACGTCACCTTTTCTACCTGGCGCGTGGCTTCGCCGATGTGGCGGCTCGGCATTCCGTTTGTCTTCGGCCCGATTTGCGGCGACGAAGAATTTCCCTTTGCGTTGTTTCCGATCCTCAGCCCGGCGGGCGCGGCCTTCGAGCTGTTGCGCAAGATCGCGAATGTCTATTCCTGGTATTCGCCAAATGTGCGGAAGAGTTTGCGCGAGGCGGCGCATATTTTTGCGATCACGCACGAAGCGGAACAGTTGACGAAAACTTTGCGCAGTTCGGCCGCCGGGATTTCCCAATTGTCGCCGGGATTTTATGCGGCAGACAAAGTGGCCGCATTCGCGCGCTTCCTGCCGGGCAAAAAGGTGGACGGCGTGTTGCGGCTGTATGCCGCAGGCAATCTGGGCGGACAAAAATGCATCGCCCTCGCGCTGCAAGCCTTGGCGCGCGTCAAACAACGCGGCGTGAATTTTCGTTATCTGCTCGGTGCCGGCGGACCGGAGATTCCTCATTTGAAAAAACTGACGGCGAAGTTCGGCCTGACCGAAGAAATTATTTTCGGCGGCACGGTGAGCCGCGAAGAATATCAGCAGGAACTCGGTCGCACCCATATTTATCTGTTGCCGAGCATGCGCGAGACGGTGGGGTTGACGATGCTGGAGGCGATGCTGGCCGGCTGCGTGCCGATCGTGGGCGACAATGGCGGGCCGAAACTGACGGTGACCGAAGCGTGCGGTTATAAGATATCCGTTTCCAATCCGAACCGCATGGCGGAGGAAATCGCCGACATCATTGTGGCGATTGATCGCGACCGGAAAATCATTTCTGAAAAAGGCGCGCAGGCCTCGGCCCGCGTCGCCACGCGTTTTGCGGAGGAACATTACCGCCAAACGGTCAACGCGGTTTACCGCGCCGTGACGCAGAGCGTTGCCAAAACGGGCAAATAGTTTTTTGCCAGTCAGGTCATGGAAAGTGCTTGCCAGTCTGGTTCGACTGCGTAATTTGACGCATCAACTAAACTAAACTGTCGCCGCGTGGCCGCGGAGCGACGGCGGCGGTTCCGGCAACCCAACATTTCCATGAAAAGAATACTCAATGTCGCGTGCGGGAAGGATACTTACGGAACCGATTTTGTGGACATGTATCCAAGCCGGAAAGAAGTCATCCAATGCGATATTGAAAAAGGTCTTCCGTTCGAAGACGGGGTTTTCGACGAGGTTTACAGCCATTGCCTGTTTGAGCACCTGCGAAATCCGTTCAACATGCTTTTGGAGATGAAGCGCGTCACCAAAGTCGGCGGCCGCGTGCGGGTCATCACCGACAACGGCAGCTACTGGGTGTTTGCGCTCAACCATTCCGCGCACACCGGCGGCTACGAAAAACCCGAATGCCCGGACGACCAGCATTATTGTTTTTTTACCAAGACGCATTTAATCCATCATTACAACAAAGCCGGGCTGGCAATTGAAGACGTCAAGTTCGTGGAATATTTTTCGTCTTCGCGCTTGAAAACCACCGTCTGCGTGATCGTGCAGAGTCTCTTGAAGCTGACTCCGTTTCGAAACATGGCTTATGGCCGGATTGACATCACCGGAATCAACCAGCCCAAAAATGCCGGAGCGGTTTTCCGCGACAGCGCGATTTTTCCGCCTGAATTTGCCGGTTAAAACTCCGGCTACATCCGGTTCCACCAGACGGCGGTCGGTTTGGGCACGGGAAATTCCACGCGACGGTCCGGACTTTCCTTCGTGTAGATCGCGTAGCTCGTCGGGCCGAGGTTGAAATGCCCCGCGCGAAAACGGCGCAGGCGATGGCGCAAAATCCAGAACGGTTTCAACGGCCGCAGCCACGCCGGAATCATTTTTTCCGTCTCGGCTTTTTCGCGCAGCGCGTTCGGCTTCATGTTCATGTTTTCGCCGGTGTCGGCAAAGGTGGAGGTGAACGCGTCGCACACCGCCATCGGCACCTTGTTTTTTAAGAGCGAAACCGTCCAATGAAAATCGCCGAGGTCGCGCCAGTGCGGGTCGAAAAATAATTTCCGTTCGGCGATGACTTTCCGGCGCAAAAAAACCGAGCTGGTCAGGATCGGAAAGCGATACCAGATCTGGCGGGCGTCCGGCACCAGCAACGGTCGGTGACAAATGTAACGACCCTCGCCGTCGGTGATGATGCTGCCGGCGAGCGCGACTTCAACGCCGGGATTTTCTTCGAAAAATTTCTGCACGGCCGCGAGCGCGCCGGGCAGATATTGTTCGTCGCAATTCAAATACGCGAGGATGTCGCCCGTCGCGCGGCGGTAGCCCCGGTTCACCGCGTCATACATGCCGGCGTCTTTTTCGATGAACGCCTTTACGCGCGCGTCGTGCGGCAGCCAGTCCTGCGTGCCGTCATCGGAGCAGGAATCCTGCACGATGTGCTCCAGCGCGACGCCCTGCTGATCGGCCACGGACGCGATGCACAGCTTGAGCCACGCGGAATTGCGGAAGCTCGGCGTGATGATCGAAAATTTCAAGGGTGCCACTTTAAACCGTTGCTTCCGGCGCTGGCAATAAAAGTTATCCCGCCAAAATAATGTGGCAAACAAACCGTTTGACTGTTCGCCGCGCGCCTTTTATTTATCTGGCTTGCAACGAATATCCTGCGCCGCCCAAGGCCAGTTCCCAAAAATACGCACCGCATGAGCCTGCGCTACGCGGACCGGTTCCAGCAAAAAGAATCCGTGGACTTTTACGAAGCCGAAGAATACGGCGCGGCCACTTATTCCAGCTGCATGTGGCGGTTGCAGCGGCCGATTTTGGAACAGCTCGTCACAGATTTTTGCGCCGCCCAAGCCGGGCCGGTGCGGCTCTTGGATTTCGCCTGCGGCACGGGCCGCGTGTTGTCCGCGCTCGAACCGTTCGTGACCGCCGCTGACGGCGTGGATATTTCCGAAAACATGGTCGCCGTGGCGCGCGGCAAATGCACGAAGGCGCGGCTGCACGTCGGCGATGTGTTGACCGAACCGGATTTATTGCAGCCCGGCTACGACCTGGTCAGTTGTTTCCGCTTCGTGCTGAACGCGGAACCGGAATTGCGCGGAAAAATTCTGCGCCGTTTGCGGCAAGTGCTCCGCGCGCCGGGCGGACGGCTCTTGGTGAATCTGCACGGCAACTCCCGCTCGCTGCGGCATCCGGCGATCGTGTGGCGCCGCGGGCGCGAGCGCGGCCGCCAACCCAGTGAAACGATGCTCAATGAAATGTCATTGAAGTCGCTGAAAACATTGCTGGCCGAAAGTGGTTTTGCAATTGTGCGCCAGTTCGGTTGCGGTATGCTGCCACCCACTTTGTATCGCACGCCGTTGCGGCGGGCCGCCTTTGCCGTGGATCGGGCGCTGGCCGGGGAACATTTCTGGAGCCATTCGTCAGTGGATATTTTGTTGTTGTGCCGGCCCGTTTGAGCAGCGAATTCGCCTGCCCGTTTTTTTGCCCGCTGGTTTTGTAACATTATTGAAACTTTAGTTGTCTTGACGTTAAAGACATGAACAAATCCGTCCGCCCCATTCTCGAAACCCTGTTCACCAGCAACGGGCGGTCACAGCCGGTGACTTTTGCATGGCGGCTGATCACCCGGCACGGCCGGCCGTTTCTGCTGCTCCCGTGCGGTCACGCCGCCGCGCGCACCGGGTTGAATATTTATTCCGCCCAGCGCAAACGCGCAAAAATCTGGCGCCAATTCCTGCCGTGGCTGTTTCAAACGCCGCTGGCCGGCGTGTTCGAACGCATCCATGTGCAGGCGGATGCCGCGTCGGAATTCATGCAGTTCCTCGCGCAGCAGACGGGCGTGCCGGCGGACCGGGTTGCTCCGTGCGCCATAAAATTGAGCGACGTCGGTTCCCGCTCACGTTTGGTGCTGTTACTTTGCGATGAAGGCGGGCGCCCGACGCGGGTGGTCAAAGTGGGCTTGAATGCCGCCGGCCGCGCAGCCACCGATCACGAGGCGGATTTTCTGGCGCAATTGCCGCCGGAAAAAATCGGCAGCAGCCGCTTGACCGGCCGGCTCGCCACGCCGCAACTGGCCGCCTTCGCGACAGATTATTTTCCCGGCACCAGTCCGCAAGATGATGCCGGGCTGGAGCATTTATTTCACGACTGGCTCAATCCGACGACCACCGCCGCACTCGAATCGTTGCCCGCCTGGAACGAACTCGCCGTGGCCGCCAAAAACAATCTCGAAGTGTGGCGGCACCTCCAATGCGCCTTGACAGGAAAAAACGTTCGCACCACGCTCTATCACGGCGACTTCGCCCCGTGGAATCTGCGCGTGGTCAACTCGCGCAATTTGCAGGCCTTCGATTGGGAACGCGGCGACCGCCATGGCGTGCCCGGCTGGGACTGGTTTCATTTCACGATCCAAACCGCCATCCTCGCCAAACGTTATTCGGCGGAACGCGCCGCCGCCGAAGTGGAGCAACTGATCCATTCCGCACGCTTCAAGAAATACGCCGCCGCCGCCGGCATCAGCGACATCATCGAGCCGTTGCTGCTCGCCTATCTGCTGCACCAACACTGGGTCATCAAGCCGTCCGAAGGCAGTGCGACCACCACCGAACTGTTCGACCTGCTCGCCGCGCATTGGCTGACCAAGCCTTCGCCCGCGAACACCGTCGCGCCCATCACCGCCGCGGAAATTCCGGCGAATGGCGTGTGGGCAACCGCGGCCGGCCAGTTGCGAAACGCCGGCCGCCAATGGAGCAATCTGTTTTGGGAACCCACTTTGAACTCACGGATGTCGTCTTCCTGGCGCAAAGAATTTCAAGCGCACTGGCTTGTCCTGCTGGCCACGGGCCTGCTGCTCGCCTTCATCGGTGCCGTCCAATTTCACACCGCCGCCCATCTGATGTTTCTGCCGTTTTACGTCGCGGCCTGCGCTTTGTTGACCTGGCAGGCCGGCCGGCGCTGGGGTGCCTTCGCCGCCGCCTTGGCCGCCGTGATCGCGCCGGTCGTGGCCGCCGCCCGCGACGCCGGTTTTCGCGATTCCGAAGTGATGTTGTGGAACACCGTCATGCGCTTCATCATTCTGGAAATGTGCGTGCTCTTTGTGGATCGCATCCACAAGCAACGCGCCATGGTCCACTACCGGCTCGCCGCCGATTCAGCGCCGGCGGAACTGGCGGAAAACTGGGCGGTGCTGCTCGCCTGCGTCGCGTCGCTGGCGGTCATCGCCTGGCTGGATTACATCACCAATCCCCACCTGATCTTTCTGCCGCTCTATTTGTTTCCCTGCATGATGCTGACGCTCGTGACCAATCTGCGCTGGGGCTTCGCCGCGGCCTTGCTGACCACCGGCATCGGCACCGTGATCGAAGTGGTCACCAATAAAATCAGCGACGACTGGGCGGAAATTTTTGTCTGGAATTTTCTGATGCGCCTGGCGGTTTCCCTGCTCGTGCTTCTCCTGCTCGATCGCATCCGCAAGGAAAACATCCTTTTTTTCAACGGCAAAACCAGCGGCCATTGACCCACGGCTCACGCCGCGCGGAATTTTTGCGCCACCGGAATCCGCCGGCCCATGCCGAACGCCCGCGATGAAATCTTCAATGCCGGCGCGGCCTGCCGCCGTTTGTATTCGCTGAAATTCACCTTGTTCACCACGTCGGCCACCGTCGCCGCCACGAATCCCTGCGCGACAATTTCCGGCTGGCTCAAATTTTTCACGACATACAAATCCAGAATCGCGTCGAGAATTTCATACGGCGGCAATGAATCTTGATCCGTCTGATCCGGCCGGAGCTCCGCGCTCGGCGGCTTGGCGATGGAATTGGGCGGGATGATTTCCCGCTCGCGATTGATCCATTTCGCCAGCGCGTAAATCTCCGTTTTGAAAACGTCCGCGATCGGCGCGAGCGCGCCGTTCATGTCACCGTAAAGCGTGCAATAGCCAACGGCCATTTCCGATTTGTTGCCCGTCGTCAACACGAGCGCACCAAATTTATTCGACAACGCCATCAACGTCACCCCGCGCAAACGCGATTGAATATTTTCCTCCGCCTCATTCCGCTTGGTGCCGGCAAAAACCTTTTCCAGCTGTTTTTCCACCGCGTTGAAAACCGGTTCGACCGGCAGGACTTCGTAGCGCAGGCCGAGATTTTTCGCGAGCCGTTCCGCGTCCGTCAAACTCCCGGGGCTGGAATAACGCGCCGGCAGCGCCACGCCAAAAACATTTTCCGGCCCGAGCGCGTCGGCGGCCAGCACCGCGACGAGCGCAGAATCAATGCCGCCGGACAAACCGAGGATGACCGATTGGAAACCGCATTTGCGGACGTAATCGCGGATGCCCAGCGACAACGCGGAAAAAACCTGCGACTCGCGCGCGGGAAAATCATTTCGACTTTCCGTTTTTGGCGTGGCGCTTTTGCCGAAATCCACCACCAAAATGTCCTCGGTAAAACCGCTGCCCAACGCCAGCAAGTTTCCGCCCGCATCCAGCGCCACGCTATGGCCGTCGAAGATCAATTCATCGTTCGCGCCGACCAGGTTCACCTGCGCGAGCGGAATTTTTTCATCGCGCGCCACGCGCTGCAACATTTCCAGCCGGGTTTTTTCCTTGCCGACCGTCCACGGCGACGCGGACAGGTTCAAAATAATTTCCGCGCCCTGCACCACGAGTTCCTCGACGGGATCGCGGCGATACAAGCGCTCCGGCCAAAAATCCTCGTCGTTCCAAATATCCTCGCAGATCGTGATGCCGAGCTTGCGGCCGTGGAAATCAAACGGCTCCACTTTTTTGGCCGGCTCGAAATAACGGTCCTCGTCGAACACGTCGTAGGTCGGCAGCAAACTTTTGTTCATGCGCCAGACGATTTTCCCGTGTTGCAGCACGGCGGCGGCGTTGCGCAGGGCGCGGCCCGGCCGGTGGGGATTGGCATCCACGAATCCGACGCACAACGGCACGGCGCCAATTTCTCTGGCGACAGCGGCAAGTGCGGCGAGGTTGGCCTCAATGAAATCCGGGCGTTGCAACAGGTCGCGCGGCGGATAACCGCAGAGGAACAATTCCGGCGCGAGCACAAATTCCGCGCCGCGCGCCACGGCGGCGGCATAGGCGGCGACGAGTTTGGCGCGATTCGCCGCGAAATCGCCGATGGTCGAGTTGAGTTGGAGCAGGCCTATTTTCATTTACGATTTTCCACGTGCGATTGACGCGCCGGCCGCGATACGCAGGCGCATGGTAGATCGTAAATCGCAAAGCGTAAATCTATTCCACGCTGCGCAATGCCGCGGCCAGATCCGCCACATGCCGCTCCAAGGTGAACCGCGCCAGAAAATTTTCCCGGCCTTGCTCGCCGCTTTTGGTGGCGAGCACTTGCAAAATCGCCGCCGCAATTTTTTGCGGGTCCTGATCCTCCACCAGCCCGGGATAATGGGCCGGCAGCATTTCTGGCAGCGAGCGCCAGCGGGTCGTGACGAGCGGCAGCCCAAAGGCCATCGCCTCGATGAGATTCACCGGCTGATTTTCGCCGAGATAGCGCGTCGGAAACAAAAACAGATCGGACGTGCGCAGCAGCTGTTCTTTTTGCGCGCCGGACACAAAGCCGAGATGCGAAATGACGCCGGCGCACTCGGGGCTTTTCCGGAGCTGATCGAATTCCGCCTGTTCCTCTTCCGTCACAAAATTGCCCGCGGTCGTGAGTTTCAATTGCAGCGGCAGGCCGCGCGCGGTGAACTGACGGTTGACTTCCAGCACGGCGGCGGCCGCGGCGAACAAACCCTTTTCCCGGGTGCAATGCGCCAGAAATAAAACCTGCAAGACGACCGGACCGCCCGCGTATCTGCCCGCGAAAATTTCCTGCCGGGCGAGAAATTTTTCCCGGCGTTGCGGCAGCACGGTCTGTTCAAAATCCGGGCACGGGTCGGCGATGCCGTTGTTCACGACGCACACGCGGTGCGAGAATAATTTTTCCGCGTCCGCCACATTGTAGCGCGAGAGCACGATGCTCAATTCCACCGGGCGAAACACGCGATAGGTGATGGTGCGCGCGGCAATGGTGGTGGCGGTCTCGAGCCATTTGGCCAGCCCGGCGGCGTGCCAGTGCAAAATAATATTTTTGAAAAACGGCCGGCACAGCAGCATCACCAGCCAGTCGCGATACAGCGCGACGGCTTTGCCGGGCGCGGGCACATAATAAAGATTCGTCACGCCGTAGCGAAACCGGAGCCAGACGGCCTGCAGGCAGAACCAGAAGATCAGCAGCATTTTCGTGCCCTGCAATTCGCCGATGTCGCCGAGGCCGCGCGAAAAACGCGCGTTGACGTGGTAACATTCGATGCCGAGCGGCGAGGCGGCGCCGTTTTTTTTCCGGCGCCAGTCGCCGCCCAAACCGGCGAGCATGAGCTGCACCATGTAGCTTTGGCCGTGGTGCGGCGGCGGCGTGTGCGCGAAGACGAGCAATTTCATTTCTGATTTGCGATTTCTGATTTACGATTTACGCGCCGCATGAATTTTGAAATCGTAAATCGCCAATCGGCAATCGTAAATGACTAACCGCGTCAACGTTCTCGGCGTCGGCATCAGCGTCCTCAATCTGCCGGCGGCGCTCGCCGCCATCGCGGACGCCGTGCGCGCCCGGCGCAAGGGTTACATTTGCGTGACCGGCGTTCATGGCGTGATGGAGGCGCAGACGGACGCCGCCTTCAAAAATATTTTGAACCAGGCGTTTCTCTGCACGCCGGATGGGATGCCGATGGTCTGGGCCGGCAAATTAAATGGCCAGCGCGCCATGCGCCGCGTTTACGGGCCGGATCTGCTGCTGGAAGTCTGCGCGTGGGGCGAAAATAATTCCTGCCGCCATTTTTTTTACGGCGGTGCGGACGGCGTGGCCGGACTGCTGGCGCAAAAATTAAAAGCAAAATTTCCGAAGCTGGAAGTCGTCGGCACCTTCACGCCGCCGTTTCGCGCTTTGAGTGCGGACGAGCAAAAAAAATTGGCGGAACAGATTCGCGCCGCGCGGCCGGATATTATTTGGGTCGGCTTGAGCACGCCGAAACAGGAAAAATTCATGGCCGAGTTTTTGCCAAAACTCGAGGCCACGCTGATGATCGGCGTCGGCGCCGCGTTTGATTTCCACAGCGGCCGCGTGAAACAGGCGCCGCGCTGGATGCAGCGCAGCGGCCTCGAATGGTTTTACCGGCTGTGCCGCGAACCGCGCCGGCTGGCCAGACGCTATTTCCGCAACAACCCGCTCTTTGTGCTGAATTTCCTCGGCCAGTTGACCGGGCTGAAAAAATTTCCCAACCCGTGAAACGGTCCGGCATCACACCGGTTCAAACCGCATGAAAAACCAGCGAATTTGTTTGAGCAATTCACGCCGTTTCGCTATCTACACAATGGCCATCTGCTAACCATGTCCGCCAATACGATCAAAAAAGAACCGCCGCTGCTCGGCTGCCTGTGGCCGCATGAAATCCCGATTCTGGCGTTCGTGGCGTGGGCGCTTTACATGGCCAGCCCGGATTTTCGCGGTTCGCCGTGGCCGATTTTTCTCTTTGGCGGCGCGGTCGCGGCCGGCGTGGTCATGCTGGCCATTCGCTGCGCCGACGAATGGCGCGTGCTGCCCAATAAATTTTTCTTTTTCGGCCTGGCCGTGGTGTGGACGGCGCTGTTCGCTTTTCTTGGCAACTCCACTTTTGGCTACCTCGACTCGAACTCGATTTTTTCGTGGGCCTTCGACATCTACACCTCGCCCAACTCCGACAACGAATACAGTTTGTTCATTCCGTTCGTGGTGCTGGCCTTGTTCTGGTGGAAGCGCGGGGAACTGCTCGCCCAGCCGCTCGGCCTCTGGCGACCGGGCATTTTAATGGTCGCGTTCGGCCTGCTCGCGCATCTCGTCGGCTATGTCGTGCAGCAACCGCGTTTGTCCTTCATCGGCTTTTTCATCGGCCTTTACGGGCTGACCGGCTTGGCGTGGGGCAAACACTGGCTAAGGGCGAGCATGTTTCCGTTCTTCCTGCTGATCTTTTGCATTCCCGCGTTCGGCACGGACTGGCTGACCTTGCGGTTGCGGCTGCTGGTGACGTGGATCGTGGCCATCGTCGCGCATCTCGGACTGTCGCCGGATTTGATCCGCGACGGCACGCAGTTGTTCGATGCGCAGCATACGTTCGGTTACGATGTGGTGGCCGCGTGCAGCGGCATCCGCAGCCTCGTGGCGTTGCTGGCGTTGACGACGATTTTTGGCTTTGTGAATTTCAAGGCACCCTGGAAACGCGCGGTGATGATCCTCGCCGCGTTTCCGCTCTCGGTGCTCGGCAACGTGATGCGCCTGTGTTTCACCATCGCGGTCGCGGAGACCTTCGGCCAGAGCGCCGGCAAAGCGGTGGAGACCGATGCCGGGTTCATCACGTTCGCCGTGGCCATCGGCTGCGTGTTCCTGCTCGCGCGCTGGCTGGAAAAAGGCGAGCTCAAAACGGATTCCTCCGTCATCAAACCGGCCACGCCATGAACCGCCAAAAAATTATTTCCGCCATCGTGGTGCTGCTCCTGATCGGCGCAACCGCCGGCGTGTTAGCCCGCGCCAAAACCAATCAGAAACTCGGCGCGCCCGGCATCAAATCACGGCCGCTAGCCGGCGGCAATAATCTGGAACTGCTGCTGCCGGAAACCGTGCCCGGTTACACCTCGGAAATCATGACCAACGCCGAGGACATCATGAAAATTTTGCCGGCGGATTCCAGTTACCGCGTGCGCTATTACAAGGCACCGGACGGTTTTGCCGCGCAGTTGAACGTCGTCTTGATGGGCAGCGACCGCACTAGTATCCATAAACCGCAGATCTGCCTGACGGGCCAGGGCTGGGCCATTGACAATAATCTGACGCGCGTCGAGTCGCTCCATCTCGAACGACCGGTCGCGTATGATTTGCCCGTGCGAAAACTTATCTCCACCAAACAGTTCACCGGCGCGGACGGCCAGCCGCAGACCGCCCGCGGCATTTATGTTTATTGGTTTGTGGACGGCGATAAAATGACCGCCAATCCGTTGCAGTGGATGCTTTGGTGGATGCCGCGCGACCTGTTGCTGCACGGACTCTTGGAACGCTGGGCTTACGTTTCCTATTTCTCCGCGTGCCGCCCGGGCCAGGAAGAAGCGACGTATGCGCGGATGAAGAAACTGATCGCCGAAACCGTTCCGGAATTTCAATTGGTGCCGCGTCCCGGCAAATGAATTGAATTTATTCTGCGAGCCACTAACCTGAGAAAAATTTAGGACGCAATGCTGCAACGCGACCGCCATATCCAGACTCAGGTGCGCCAACTGGGCGACGCCGCGCTGTTTGCCCTAAGTTTCTGGCTCGCTTTTTCCGTCCGCGGCAGCCAGTGGTTCACAAACGGCTTGGGATTGGATCCGATCGGCCCGGACGCGTTTGAACAGGTCATCTGGCTTTATTTCGCGCTGGTGCCGGCCGCGCCACTGGTGCTGGAATCGCAGGGATTTTACAACCGCCCGGTGGCCGGTTCGCGCCCGGCGATGTTGTGGCCGCTGTTCAAGGGTTGCGTCATCGTGACCATCGGCCTGGTGCTCCTGCTGTTTCTCTATCGCGAATCCGGCCATGCCCCGCGCGGCGTGATGGTGATTTTCGGCGTCATCAGTTTCAGCGTGGTCTGGCTCAAAGAAGAGGTTTTGCAAATCATTTTGCGCAGCCGGCTTGGCCGCGATCAATCCAAACGCCGCGTGCTCCTCGCCGGCACGCTCGGAGAAATCGCCCGGCTCCGCCAGATGCTCAAAACCCGTGCGGACGACACCATGATCGTAGTGGCCGAATACGACCTCGCGCATACGCCCGTGCCGCGGCTCGTCGAACTGCTGCACGAACATTCCGTCAGCGGCGTCTTTGTCAGCGCCAAACACACGCAACTCGAACGCGTGGAAAGTGTCATCCAGCTCTGCGAACTTGAAGGCGTCGAGGCCTGGCTGGTCGCGGATTTTTTTGCGACGCAGATCGCGCACGCCAGTTTTGACGAAATGTTCGGCCATCCGCTGCTCGTCTTCCGCAGCACCCCGGAAGCCTCGTGGCAAATGCTCGCCAAACTGCTGCTGGATTTTTTTGGCGCACTGCTGATGCTCGTCGTCGCCGGGATTCCCATGCTCATCATCGCGCTGTTGATCAAACTGACGTCGCCCGGCCCGGCCATTTTCCGGCAGCAGCGTTCCGGCGTGAACGGCGCGCCGTTTACCATCTTCAAATTCCGCACCATGGCCACGAACGCCGAGCAGTTCCAACATGAACTGGCCGCGATGAACGAAATGTCCGGCCCCGTTTTTAAAGTCACCAACGACCCCCGCGTCACGCCGATCGGAAAATTTCTCCGCAAATTCAGCCTCGACGAACTGCCGCAGCTCTTCAACGTCCTGCGCGGCGAGATGAGCCTCGTCGGCCCGCGCCCGCTGCCCGTGGATGAAGTGAAACGCTTTTCCGACCTCGCCCACCGCCGCCGCCTGAGCGTCAAACCCGGCTTGACTTGCCTGTGGCAGGTCAGCGGTCGCAATGAAATTTCCGACTTCAAAGAATGGGTGCGCTTGGATCTCGAATACATCGACAACTGGTCTATCTGGCTCGATCTGCTGATTTTGTTGCGCACCGTGCCCGCCGTGTTCATTGGCGCCGGCGCAAAATAATTTTTGCGTCCAACGGCCAAAAAAATTTCACCAAATGAAACTGGCCGACCGCATCTTGCAACGCTGGCGCATCCGCAAAATCCGGCCCTGCCTCAAGCCCGGCGCCCGGGTGCTGGACATCGGCAGCGCGGACGGCGTTTTATTTTCGCAAATCCCGCAGCTCGCAAAAAATTGTCTGGGCATTGATCCCACGCTCCCAAAAAAAATCGAAACGGAAAAATTTATTTTACTGCCGGGATTTTTTCCAAAGGACATGCCGGCGGTTGAGCCGTTCGACGCCATCACGCTGCTCGCCGTGCTCGAACATTTTCCGCCCGCCGAATTTTCCAATGTCGCCGCCGGCTGCGCAAAATTTCTCGCGCCCGGCGGCCTGCTGCTCATCACCGTCCCGTCGCCGGCCGTCGATAAAATTCTCGCGGCCCTGAAATTTCTTCGCCTCATCGAAGGCATGTCGCTCGAAGAACATCACGGCTACGAAGTCGCCCAAACGACACAGATTTTTTCCGATCCGCCGTTTGAACTGGTGCGCCGCGCCCCGTTCCAGCTGGGCTTAAATAACCTTTTTGTTTTCCGCCGCCGCGCCGATAAAGAGACTGGCTGAAATATAATCAGAAGCCTTAACTTGTGCCCGCGATGACCGCCGCGCTCGACCTGACCATCCTCATGCCCTGCTTGAACGAAGCGGAGACGCTCGCGGTGTGCATCGCCAAAGCGCGGCGGGGATTGGCCAGCGCCGGCGTTTCCGGCGAAGTGCTCATCGCCGACAACGGCAGCACGGACGGCTCAATTGCTATCGCCGAAAAATCCGGCGCGCGCGTCATTTCCGTTGCCGAAAAAGGCTACGGCTGCGCGCTGCGCGGCGGCATCGCGGTCGCGCAAGGCCGTTGGATCATCATGGGCGACGCCGACGACAGCTATGATTTTTCAAGGATCGAAGGTTTCGTCCAAAAATTTCGTGACGGCTACGATTTGGTCATGGGCTGCCGCTTGCCAGCCGGCGGCGGCACGATTGCGCCCGGCGCGATGCCGTGGAAAAATCGTTGGATTGGCAATCCAAGTCTGTCGTTCATCGGCCGGCTTTTTTTCAAATGTCCTGCGCGCGATTTCCACTGCGGCCTGCGCGGCTTCACCAAGACGGCTTACGAAAAAATGGATTTGCAAACCAGCGGGATGGAGTTCGCCTCGGAAATGGTGATGAAAGCGACTTTGAAATCGCTCAAGATCACCGAAGTTCCCATCACGCTGCATCCCGATGGCCGCTCGCGCCCACCGCATTTGAAACCGTGGCGCGACGGCTGGCGGCATTTGCGTTTCATGCTGCTTTACAGTCCGCGCTGGCTCTTTCTCGCGCCCGGTTTGCTGTTGATGGGCGCGGGTGGCGCGCTCACGTCCATCCTCACTTTTCATAATATCCATGCGGGCAACGTGCAGTTTGATGTTGGCACGCTCGCGGTGACCTGCATGGCCATCATCGTGGGCTTGCAACTCGTGGCATTCGCTTTTTTCACCAAAGTTTTTGCCATCGCCGAAGGCCTGTTGCCGCAAGATCCGCAATTCTCAAACGTCTTCAAATTTTTCACGCTGGAAAAAGGCATCGCCGCCGGCCTGCTCGTTTTAATCCTTGGTTTCGCGCTGCTTGGCTATTCGCTGCACCTCTGGCACACGGCGCATTATGGCCAGCTTGATGCGGCCTCGAACCTGCGCCATCTGCTGCCCGCCGTGACCTTGATCGTGCTGGGCATCCAAATGGTGTTCTCCAGTTTTTTTCTGAGCATGCTTGGTTTGAAAACCGCCACGCGCCAGCCGCCGACGTTGCCCGGCTGACATGTTTGCTCGGAACTTGCGATTGACTCTTAAAATCGAATGCCCAAAATACCTCAACTTTATTTGAATTATGGCTGTTAAAAACAAGGTAGGTTCCAAATCCAAAAAGCAACTCACCTCCGTCGTCACGGGCGCGGCCGGTTTTCTCGGCTCGCACTTGACTGATTTGCTGTTATCGCGCGGCCACAAAGTCATCGGCCTCGACAATTTTGTCACCGGCTCGGTGGACAACATCGCGCACCTCGGCGGCAATCCGAATTTCAAATTCATCCAGCAGGACGTCACCGAATTTATTTTTCTCGAAGGCCCGGTGGATTTCGTCTGGCACTTCGCCTCGCCCGCCAGTCCAATTGATTATCTGCAGATTCCGATCCAGACGATGAAAGTCGGCTCGCTCGGCACGCACAAGGCGCTCGGCCTCGCCAAAAACAAGGGCGCGCGTTTTCTCATCGCCTCGACTTCCGAAATTTATGGCGACCCGCTGCTGCATCCGCAGCCCGAAGAATATTGGGGCAACGTCAACACCATCGGCCCGCGCGGCTGTTACGATGAGGCCAAACGTTTCGCCGAGGCGATGACGATGGCGTATCATCGCGAACACAAAGTCGAGACACGCATCGTCCGCATTTTCAATACCTACGGCCCGCGCATGAGAATCAACGACGGTCGCGTCGTGCCGGCGTTCGTCAGCCAGGCGATCACGAACAAGCCGATCACCATTTTCGGCAAAGGCACGCAGACGCGCAGTTTTTGTTACGTCTCGGATTTGATCGAAGGCATTTATCGCCTGATGATGAGCGCTTACGACTTGCCGGTGAACATTGGTAATCCGACCGAAATGACGATGGTGCAATTCGCGGAACAAATCATCCAAGCCACCGGTTCCAAGAGCAAACTCGTTTACAAACCGCTGCCGCAGGACGATCCCAAACAGCGCAAGCCCGACATCACCAAAGCCAAAGCCATTTTGAAATGGGAGCCGAAAGTGAAGCTCGCCGAGGGTTTGACGGATACCATCGCGTATTTTCGCACGAAGGTCTGACGCCGTCGGAGACGAGGTTGAGGCGTCGCTAACTTTTTAAATTTGAGTCTCGTTACCTCGACGCCTACGAATTAAATTAATCGCGGATGATTTTCCGCGCCCGCCAATTTGAATTCCGGTTTCCGCGTCCGGCGCTCGTGATGGGCATCGTCAACGTCACGCCGGACTCGTTTTCAGATGGTGGAAAATTCCTGGATGCGGATGCCGCCGTCGCGCACGCGTTAAAACTCGTTGAAGAAGGCGCGGAAATCTTGGACATCGGCGGCGAATCCACGCGGCCCCACGCCGAACCGGTCAGCGAAGCCGAAGAATTGCGGCGCGTCATTCCGGTCATCGAACAACTCGCGTGCAAAACTCAGGCGCCGCTTTCGATCGACACGATGAAGCCCGCAGTAGCCCGCGCGGCGCTTGGCGCCGGTGCGAGCATCGTCAATGATGTCGCGGCAAATCGAGACGACGGAAAAATGTGGCAGGTGGTCGCCGAATTTCAGGCGGGTTACATTTGCATGCACGCGCAAGGTTCGCCGGCGACGATGCAAAAAAATCCGGTTTACCAACACGTCGTGCGCGAAGTCGGCGAGTTTTTTGCGGAGCGCTTAGAAAAATTAATCGCCGCCGGTGTGAGCGCGGAACAGATTGTTTTGGATCCCGGCATCGGCTTCGGCAAGACGCGGGAACACAATTTGTCGTTGCTCGCGGGCCTGCGCCGCTTTACAAATCTGTCGCGTCCGTTGCTCCTGGGCGTCTCCCGGAAGTCGTTCATCGGAAAATTAACCGGCGCGGCGGTGGAAAATCGGTTGCCCGCGTCGCTGGCTTGCGCGACTCTGGCGGTGGCCGCCGGCACCAGCATCGTTCGCACCCACGACGTGGCGGCGACCGTTCAAGCGGTGCGGATGACGGAAGCCATTTTACAACATGCAAATGTGGACTGACCTCGAAAAAGGCTGGCACCCCGTGGTGGAGATTTTGATCCTCGCGGTGCTGATCTATTTCGTTTTCAAGTTCGTGCGCGGCACACGCGGCTGGCCGGTGGTGATCGGTTTCGTGGTGGTGCTGCTGGCGCTGGCACTCGTGACGACCCTTCTGGATTTGAAGGTGCTGCGGTGGATGCTTGGTAGCGCGTCCGTGTTCATCGCGGTCGGCGCGCTGGTAATTTTTCAACCGGAATTGCGGCGGATGCTCGCGGAGCTGGGCAATCTTCCGCTCTTCGCCAGCGCGAGCGAACAGCGCGAAAGCATCGAAATCATTATTCAAACGTGCGAGCGCCTCGCGGACGTGAAAATCGGCGCGCTCATCGCCATCGAGCAATCCATCCAGTTGCAGGAAGCGGTCGAGGCCGGAATAAAAGTGGATTGCGATGTCACGGCGGAAATGCTCGAGGCGATTTTTTTTCCGAACAACGCGATTCATGACGGCGGCGTCATCATCAAGGGTGATCGCATCGCGTATGCCGCGTGTATTTTTCCGCTGACGCAGCGGACGGATTTGAACAAATCGCTCGGCACGCGGCATCGCGCGGCGATTGGTTTGAGCGAGGAAACGGACGCGGTCGTCGTGGTCGTGTCCGAGGAAAACGGCATGATCTCGCACGCCTACAAAGGCCAGCTCACGCGCGGCGTGACGCTGGAGGAATTGCGCGCATTTTTGTCGCTGGTGATTTTGCGGCCCGCACAATCGAATAACTTTTTCCACTGGCTTCGGTCAAAAGTGGGCGGTCGCAACCGGTCCACCGGGCCGGCCGTAATTACAAAGCGCGAACCGCGCCCGGCGGCGAAACCGGCCAATAAATAATTTGCCATGCTGCGCGCTATTTTCATCAAAGACCTGGGCTGGAAATTATTTTCGTTGCTGCTGGCGGTGTTCATCTGGCTCACCGTCCATAAAATCATCGAGGAGCCGAAAAATGCCATCGCCTCCGCCGACAGCAGTTCGGTGACTTACAATTCGCAACCCGTGTTGATCGTCGCGGCGGCGGCGGATGTGCATCTTTATCGCGTCGTGCCCAGCACGGTATCCGTCACGGTGAGCGGGCCGGCCGAGGTCATGGCAGTGCTCCAGCAAAACCAGATCCGGGCCACCGTGGACCTGAGCGACATTGATTCGGCAAAAGATTTAAAACGGCACGTGGACATCTCCGGGCCAGCCGGCATCACGATCGTGAATGTGGACCCGCCGCAGGTCGGCATCATAATCCCGCCCAAGCATTGAATTTGTAAAATGACCTCACTCAAAAAAATCTTTGGCACCGACGGCGTGCGCGGCACCGCGAACCTTGAACCGGTCACTGCGGAAACGGCCCTGAAACTCGGGCGCGCGGCGGCGCATGTTTTTAAAAATCTGGAACGCCAGTCGCGCGGCCGCGGCAAACATAAAATTGTCATCGGCAAGGACACCCGGCTCTCCGGCTACATGCTCGAAAACGCGATTTCTTCCGGCATTCTATCGATGGGCGTGGATGTTTTATTCATCGGTCCGTTACCGACCCCGGGCGTCGCTTATGCGACACGTAGTTTGCGCGCGGACGCCGGCATCGTCATCACCGCCTCGCACAATCCTTACACCGACAACGGCATCAAATTTTTTCGCGCAGACGGCTACAAGCTCGACGACAAGATTGAAGGCGAAATCGAAAACCTCGTTTTCACCGGCGAGATCGAAAACGTCCGGCCCTCCGCCGGCGAGATCGGCAAGGCCGTGCGCATTGATGACGCGCTCGGCCGCTACATCGAGTTTGCGAAATCCTCGTTTCCCAAAGGCCTCACGCTCGAAGGCATGAAGATCGTTTTGGACTGCGGCCACGGCGCGGCCTACAAATCGTCACCCTGCGTCTTGCGCGAGCTCGGCGCGGAAGTTTTTGTCTTCAACAACCAGCCGGACGGCAAAAACATCAATGAAAACTGCGGTTCCATGCATCCCGAGGCGATGTGCAAAAAAGTCGTCGAGTGCGGCGCGCACATCGGCATCGCACACGACGGCGACGCCGACCGCGTTTTGCTGTGCGACGAAACCGGCAACTTGATTGACGGCGACGACATCATGGCCATCGCGACGCTGGAAATGCTCGCAGAAAAAACGCTCGTCAAAAAAACGCTCGTCAGCACCGTGATGAGCAACGCCGGCCTCGAGGCGGCCATCAAAAAGGCCGGCGGCAAAATGTTGCGCACGCCCGTCGGCGACAAAAATGTGATCGATGAAATGTTGCGCCACGGTTTCAACTTTGGCGGCGAACAAAGCGGCCACCTGATTTTCCGCGATTATGCCAGCACGGGCGATGGCCTTGTGGCCGCGCTGCAAATTCTGCGGATCATGACGGCGAAAGAAACGCCGCTCTCGCAACTCGCCAAATGCTGGACGCGTTTTCCGCAATTGGTGACCAACGTGAAAGTGCGCGAGAAAAAACCGTTCGACCAGCTTGACGGCTTGAACCAATTGGTGGCCGACGCGGAAAAAGTTTTGCGGACGCAAGGCGGCCGGCTGCTGTTGCGTTATTCCGGCACGGAACCAAAAGTGCGCTTGCTCGTGGAGGGTCGCGACGAAAAAACTTTGGCCGCGTGGTCCAAAAAAATCTGCGGCGCGATCCAGAAACAGATCGGCGTTTAAGCCGGATCAGCTCACGAATTGCGGCGGAAACACCGGGCCGAGGTTGTGCTTTTGCAAGAGCTCACAAAATTTCGTGATGGCTTTTTTCTCGTCTTCGGCGAGGTGATAGTGGATGTGCCATTCAAAATAATCGCGCCGAAAATCCTCGTCGAACTCCTCGCGCGTCTCGATGATCTGGTCCAGCGTCTCCATGCCGAACCGTTTTGAACTGCGTAATTCAGCGCGCAGCGCGCGATTCTCCACGCCGCGCCGCAGCGCCCAGACCGCGTAAACAAAAGGCAGTTTCGTCAATTCCAGCCATGCGGTTCCCAGGTCGAAAATTTCATGCGTGTGCGGCGCGCGTTGAAATTCAATCGCGCGGTCGCCGATGAGCAGGACGAAATCTTTTTCCGCCGCCGCTCCGTAATTTTCCAGCGGCACGAATTGCGGGAACAGATTTTTTTCCGCGAGCAAAACTTTCAACAGGTTCACGCTGGTGAGCGAGGCGGGGTCGCAAAAAATTTCCACCGCGGCGGCGAGCGGTTTTTGGTGCGCAAGAAAAACGCTGAAGACTTCGCCGAGCGAGGCGATGGCGACGCCGTCCAGAATATCGTAGCGGTCGGTGAGCAGAACCTCGGTGATGCTGACAAGCGCGGCGTCGAGTTCATCGCGCCGGAGCATTTCGGCCAATTTTGCGGGCGTGGCGAAAATCAATTCGCTTTCGAGGCCGCGCGTGAGCGGCGCGGCGTTCAGATACGGCACCGAGCCGATGCGAAATTTTTGTTCAATTTCCGGGTTCATGGCACGGCGAAGGGTTCCACTCATTCATGGGCGGAAAATTAAATCACAAATCGCCTGGGTGAACACGCGGAAATTTTGCGCGGCAAGATTGGCGTGACGCGAACAGCTGATGTCTTATGGGCGAGCAAGCGCAGCCGGCAGCGGAGCGGCCGGTCGGTTGCGGCGCAACCGGTCAAGGCCGCAAATGGCCAGCGCACCCAGACCCATCACCAGGCCCGTCTGGGGAATTTCGGGAACCGCATCCAGTTCCATTTTAAAAGTATCGGAGGGATCGCTATTGGAGGCGCTATTATAAAAAAGGGTGTCAAACGCGCCGGTGCTTCCCGATGCAGTGGAGTTTCCGCTGGTGTAATTCCAAGTGATATCCGAAGTCGTTGAGACCAATTGAACAATATATTCATTGCCGCTGACCAGCACCGCGCTTAACCCGCCAATCGTATCATTAGCCGTTCCGCTGCTGGACGAGGAAACCGTTCCAAGCCCTCCGACCAATGTCAGGCCACCGGTAAGTTCATACAAGTTGACGGTGCCCGAAGCCGCCGCACTATAATTTAAATTCAAGGTCACGCTGCCTAATGTCGTGTTCTGACTCGGCGTGAAAGTTTCTTCGATATATCCATTTGCATTATAGGACCCGACGGTGGTTTGACCTAGATTTCCGACAATAATGCCGGCGCTGGCAGTCATTCCAAAACCAAATGCCGCCAGAAAAATGGCGCCGACGTTGACGCTCGTGAGCCAGCCATCCGATACATATTTTTTCATGGATTCACGTTGATATTGTAACTCCCAAGCGCGATGCGACACCGCCGCTTAAGACAGAAACAACATAAACCCAAAAATGGGTTTGTCGACTTTAATATACATTTATTAATTAGTTTTACATATTTTATATGTTTATTTGTAAGGCTTTATAATCTTAACGCCGGCAGAAAACGCCCCGAAGGAAATCAACGAGCTTACTGCGTCCGGCCGAATTTTTTTTCGAGCTCCCGGTAGTTCATCTCTATCAGCGTCGGACGACCGTGTGGACAGGTGTAGGGCATCGCGCAGCGACGCAAATCCGCGACGAGATTTTCCAGTTCTGCGCCGCCGAGGGGGTCGTTCGCCTTTACGGCGTGGCGACAGACGGTTTTGGCGACGGTATGTTCGCCGAGCCGTGCGAGATTCACCTCGCGGCCGGCGGCGCGTAGCTCATCCACCAGGTCAAATACAAACCGGCGCGTGTCCGGCACCTTCACGAACGGCGGCAGTGCATCCAGCAGAAATGTGCGCTCGCCGAATTCGTTCAGCCCGACGCCGAGGCGGATGAGCGCGGGCAACTGCTCGCGCAAAAAAATCGCGTCGCGCGGCGGCAGCTCGATCGTCTCCGGCAACAGTAATTTTTGGGACGGCGTGGAGCCGCTTTGTTCCAGGCGCGTCAACATTTGCTCGTAAAGAATGCGCTCGTGCGCCGCATGCTGATCGAGCAGCACGAGGCCGCGATCCGATTCGAGCAGCACATACAACCTGCCGACCACGCCGATGAGCCGCAGCGGGACGTTGAGCAAGGGCGTCGCGCCGGCCGGCAAAATTCTCGTTTCCGTTGAAACCGGCGCCGCGGCAATTTTGAATTTTGAATTTTGAATTTTCAGTTCAGCTTCAAACGTGACGGCGTTGGGAACCGCCGACACAGCGGTTTTCAAGGGCGCTTGTGCGGGTGCGGAAATGGGCGTCGGATTTGCGGGCACGGGCTTTAACTTTTCCGGGAAGTTCGGCAGCGCTGGCGCGGAGATTTCCTTGGCCGGCTGCAGCTCCGCTTGTTCGATGACTTGGGTCTTCGGACTTGGGACTTGGGACGCGCCATGATAAGCCAGCAACGCCTCCTGCACCGCCTGCGCAACAAATTTCCGCACTTCAAATTCGCGGTGAAATTTCACCTCGCGCTTGGCGGGATGGATGTTCACGTCCACCGCCGCCGGATCAATTTCAATGAACAGACAGCAGACCGGAAAGCGGCCTTTCATCAGCGCATTGTGATAACCTTCAATGAGGGCATAGTTGACGCCGCGATTTTCCACGGGCCGGCGGTTCACAAAAATGAACTGGCCGTCGCGCGTCGCGCGCGAGACGCCGGGCGAACCGATCAAACCCCAGACATGAATTTTTGATTTTCGATTTTCGGTCGCGGATTTTTCCGGCAGCGCGGTTTCAAAGGAAATTTCCGTTTCTTCCGGCGAGAAATCTTCCTCGAGCGACGCGGTAAAATTTACGGCCAAAAGTTTTTCATCGCCGAGCAACGCGCGCAGGCGTTCGCGCAACGCGTCAATGCGGCTGGAGGTGGCCGCGCCGGATTTCACCGCCGGCAATTGCCACACGTTGCGGCCGTCTTTGACGAATGTGAACGCGACTTCGGGAAACGCCAGCGCGGCAAGCGTGAGATAATGCTGGATGTGCGCCGCCTCGGTTTCTTCCGTGCGCAAAAATTTTCGCCGCGCGGGCAAATTGAAAAACAGTTGCCGCACTTCGATGCTCGTGCCAGGCGCGCTGCCGGCGGCCTTCACTTCGGCGATGGTGCCGCCATTGATGAAGATTTGCGTGCCTTCAGGCGAATCGGTTCCGCGTTCGCGCGTGGTGAGCGTGAAGCGGCTGACACTGGCGATGCTCGGCACGGCCTCGCCGCGAAAACCCATCGTGGCGATGGAACTCAAATCTTCCGCGCGGACAATTTTGCTCGTCGCGTGCCGCTCCAAACACAGCAGCGCGTCGTCGCGGCTCATGCCCAAACCGTCGTCGGTCACGCGGATCAAGCTGCGGCCGCCGGCGCCGATTTCCACGGAAATTTTTTTGGCTTCGGCGTCGAGGGAATTTTCCACCAGCTCTTTCACGACGCTTGCGGGCCGCTCGACCACTTCGCCGGCGGCGATCTGGTTGGCAACCTGTTCGGAAAGAAGTTTGATGCGGTTCACGTCGAAACGATTTTACGGTGCAACGGTCATTTTGCCAGCGGCAACGTGAAGGAAAAAATCGCGCCGCGCCCGGGTTCGCTGCGGGCGGCGATGGCGCCGCCGTGGTCCTCGACAATTTTTTTGCAGATGGAAAGGCCCAGGCCGGTGCCTTCGGTTTTGCCGTGCGTGGCAAACGGCTGAAACAGTTTGCCGGCGAGTTCCGGCGGCAGCCCGTGACCGGTGTCTTCCAATTCGGTGACGACAAAATTTTCCGCCAACTCAAAGCGCAGGAAAAATGTCCCACCGCCGGCCATCGCGTCGGAGGCGTTGTGCAGAAGGTTGAAAAAAACGCGGCTCAAGCGGGCGGGGTCAAACCGCACCGGCGCGACGGGGGGCAGATTTTGCATTTCAATCTGCACTTCCTTGAGTTCCGCCTCGGCGCGCAGGTCGCCGGCAAGTTCAATAATAAAAGCGCGATAATCTCCCGCTTTCAGTTTGGCTTCCTGTTTCGAACTTTGAGTGAAGAGCAGAATGTCGCCGACCATGTCCCGGATGCGCTCGACTTGTTTGCGGATGCGCAGTTGGGATTTGGCGCGGATGTCCGGGCTCAGGCTGGGCATGGCAAACATCTCGGCGGAAAGACTGATGATGCTCAGCGGATTTTTGAGGTCGTGGACAATGCCCTGCGCAAACCGGCCGATGACGGCGAGACTTTCCGCCTGCACCAATTCACGGACGTGTAACTGGTTCAATTCGCGGAGGCGATGGCTGATCTGCTGCAACAAGGCGAATGCCAAGGCGGGCGAACTTTGGAGGAACGAAAGCATTTCACCGCGCGGCAAAAAATAAATTTCGGTTTCCGCGGCCGCCGCCGCGGCCGTGGCCGAACGCGGACGCTGTTCGATGACGGACATTTCCCCGAAAATTTCGCCCGGCCCGAGCGTGGAAAAAATCCGGCGACCGGCCCCGCTGCCGGTGAAGATTTCCACGCGACCGTTTTTGACAAAATAGACGCCATCGCCCGGCGCGCCTTCGCGGAAGATTTCCTGCCCCGCGGTAACGCGGCGTTCCTGCGCGATGAGCCGCAGCGCGTGCAGTTCGGCGCGGTTCAAATGGCGGAACAACGGAATGGATTCCAACGCGACCATGGCGCAGCTTCACGCAAAAACCCACAAGCGTAAAGCGGCGAAATGATCCGGCGAAAAGGTGAGCGGATTTCAACGATAAGATGGTTGACAAAGCGTTGCCAAATTGTAACATTATTGTATTCGGGTAGCAGCACGTTTCTTCAGCGGGGTTCCCCACCCCCACCTCCTTGGCGTCTGCTGCCCGGATTTTTCAATCATAAATCCCCAACCAAACCTTGACGCTGCGGGTTTATTTTTTTATTGTCTGTCTCCCCATCGCGGGGGCGTAGCTCAATTGGTTAGAGCGCTGCCCTGTCACGGCAGAGGTTACGGGTTCGAGCCCCGCCGCTCCCGCCATTTAATTTGTCCGCATCGTCGCAATTTTCTTCGTGTTCCAACGCTGGTTTCATGGTTAAATTCTTTCGCCAATGAACGAATGGAACATCCAGTCCCGTGCGCATGCCTGCGAGGCGTGTGCCCAGCCATTTGCTGACAAACAGCCGTATCGCACTATTTTATTTGAGGAAGGGAAGGAATTGCGCCGCTCCGACATCTGTGAACCGTGCGCGGCAAAGGCCGGCGACGCGCGCCAGCGTGAAGGTTTCATTTCGCATTGGCAGGGCATTTATGCGGCGCCGCCGGCGCAACCAGTCGAGGCCATTCAAAAAGAAACCGCCGAGACCGTGCTGCGCAAACTCATTGAGCAAAACGATCCCAGCCACGCGCCGGCGGCCTACATTCTCGCGGTGATGCTCGAACGCAAGCGCATTCTCAAAGTGAAGGAGCAGGTGGTTCGCGACGGCCAGCGCGTCTTCATTTATGAACAGCCAAAGACCGGCGACATCTTCACGATTGCCGATCCGAACCTCCATCTTGACCAGCTCGAACAAGTGCAACGCGACGTGGCGCAATTGCTCGAACAGGGTTGGAATCCGCCCGCGAGCGAAACGCCGGTGGCTATGTCGGAAGAAAATTTCACCGGCGCAACCGAGCCCGCGCAACGGGTTGAACCGGCGACCGCGAATTAAAAATCCAGTGGACCGCCTCGCCGAACTCCAAAACCGTCTCGGCTATCAGTTCCGCGACGAAAAATTATTGCGCTTGGCGCTCACCCATCCCTCCGTCGCGCACGAACAAAATGCGCCCGCGCCGCATAATCAGCGGCTGGAATTTCTGGGCGACGCCGTGCTGGGCGTGGTCCTGACACAGCAACTCTACGAAAAATTTCCGGACGCTGACGAAGGCGCATTGACCAAGTCCCGCGCGAAACTCGTGAACGCCAGTTCACTGTCCGAGCACGGCCGCGCGCTGAACCTGGGCGCGCATTTGAACTTGAGTCGCGGCGAAGAAAACACCGGCGGGCGCGAACGCGCGTCCACCTTGTCCGACGCGTTCGAGGCGGTGTTGGGCGCGATTTTTCTGGATGGCGGTTTTGCGGTGGCGCGCGATTTTATTTTGCGCGAATTCAGTGCCAAGTTTGACGAAGTGGGCCTGCTGCCGGGCATTGAGAATCCGAAAGGCGAATTGCAGGAATTTCTGCAGGCGCGCTCGGCCACCGCACCGGAATATCAGCTCATCGCCGCGAACGGCGCCGATCATGACCGCGATTTTGAATGCGCCGTGCTGCACGAAGGCGCGGAATTGGCGCGCGGGCGCGGCAAAAGCAAAAAAGCCGCCGAAATGGCAGCCGCCGTGACCGCTTTGAAAAAATTGCACGACAACGCGGCGGCCTGAACACGGTGCGGCGGTGAATTCTTCATGTTCTTTCCCGGTCATCCGTGGTTCAATCTCCACCGCACATGAGCAAAATTGTCGGCATAGATTTGGGCACCACGAACTCCCTCGTCGCCACGGTGGACGCGGGCATTCCGCTCGTCATCGCCGAGGCGCACGGCCAGCGGCTCACGCCATCGGTCGTGCATTTTCCCGCCGCCAATGCCGCGGCCATTGTCGGTCACGAGGCCAATCGCGTGCGGCTATTGAAACCGGCGGAAACGGTTTATTCCGTGAAGCGGTTCATGGGCCGGCGCGGCGCGGAAATTTCCGCGGAGGAGAAATCCGTGACGTTTCCCGTCCACGCGGAAAATTCCGGCGCGGTGACGATTCCGCTGCACGGAAAAAATTATTCGCCCGAGGAAATTTCCGCCGAGGTTCTGAAAAAATTGAAGCGCGATGCGGAAAATTATTTTGGCGAACCCGTTACGCGCGCCGTGATCACTGTGCCGGCGTATTTCAATGACGCGCAGCGCAACGCCACCAAACGCGCGGGTGAACTCGCCGGCTTCACGGTCGAACGCATTGTCAACGAGCCGACCGCCGCCGCGCTCGCTTACGGTTTGGACAAGTTGAAAGAGAAATCGAAAATCGCGGTTTATGATTTGGGCGGCGGCACGTTTGATCTTTCCATTTTGGAATTGAATGAAGGGGTTTTTCAAGTGCTCGCGACGAACGGCAACACGCGACTCGGCGGCGATGATTTGGACCGGAAACTTGTTGAATGGTTGAATCGTTCAATCGTTGAATCGGCCAGCGGCTCAACGGTTCGGGCATTGGGCGATTTGACCATCCAATCGCGGATTCGTGAAGCCGCCGAGATTGCAAAAATAAAATTATCAACCGAAACCGAGGTGGAAATCGCGCTGCCTTTTTTGACGCCGGATTTTTCGTTCAGCTACCAACTCACGCGCGCCGAGTTGGAAAGTCTGACGCGCGACATCATCGCGCGCACGCGGCCGCATTGCCTGCGCGCGCTGGCGGACGCGAAGCTGGCGGCGAAGGATTTGGATCAAATCATTTTGGTCGGCGGCCAAACCAGAATGCCGCTCGTCCGAAAATTTGTCGGCGAACTTTTTGGCTGCGGGGACTTTGAAGAGACGCGCGGCAGTTTGCGCATCGGTGCGGATTTTCACAAGGCCGCCGGGCCGCAATTGAACACGTCGCAAAATCCTGACGAAGCCGTGGCGCTCGGCGCGGCGATCCAGGCGGAAATTTTAAGCGGCGGTTTCAAAAATGTTTTGCTGCTGGACGTGACGCCGCTGTCGCTCGGCCTGGAAACGTTTGGCGGATTGATGAATGTGTTGATCCCGCGCAACTCGACGATTCCCGTGAAGGCCGGCGAGTTATTTACGACGGCGATGGATTTTCAAAAAAACATGCTGATCCATGTTTTGCAAGGCGAGCGCGAACGGGCGAAGGACAATTGGAGCCTCGGCAAATTCACGCTGGATTTTGCGGCCGCGCCGCGCGGCGTGCCGCGCGTGGGCGTGCAGTTTGAAATCGATGCGAACGGAATTTTGCACGTGCTGGCGCGCGACACGAAAACCGGCCAGGAAAAAATTGTGGAGATGAAATCCGCCGTGGATGTGGATGACGCGGCGGTGCAAAAAATGGTCGAGGAATCGGTCGAGCACGCGTTCGACGATCTGGCGGCGCGGCGCTGGATCGAGGGGAAATTGAAGGCGGACGAAACGCTGACAGCCACGCGCAAGGCGCTCGCAGATTTTGGCGCGGAGATCGAAGGCGATTATCGGGAAAAGATCTTGTCGGCCGCACGCGCAGTGGAATCCGCCTTGGCCACGGAAAATGCCGGCGGCGCCGGCGATTTAAAAACACTGCAAACTGCGGTGGCCGCGCTGGACGAGGCCACGAAACCGCTGGCGGATTTTCTGATGGACCAGGCGATGGCGGCGTTGCTGCGGAAACGCGGGCTGATTCAGTGAGCCGGCATGTGGAGGGTGTTTAAAAACCAGATGATGAGCGCCACGGCCAGCACCATCAGCGTTCCGAAAAAAATTGTAAAAAACCGGATCTGCTTTTGGTGACCCGAAGGTTTGCGCTTTTGTCCCACGGGTTAAAATTATTGCCTGTCGAGCGAATCAGCAACTGATTTTTTGCCATCAACAGATGAGCATCGCCAATAATGGCGCGAGCGCGAGGCCGGGCAGATAATTCGCCAGCTCCACCCGGCGCACTTCAAAAATCACCAGCGCCATGGTGCAGACCAAAAGGCCGGCGGTGATATTGACGACCGCGGTCAGCGCGTGCGCGGCGAGCCACGGCAGCGCGGCGTAGTGCACGGCCAGGGTCAGCAGACTCAAAAAAAGATAGACGGAAAAAGCCGCGAGCGCCGCCGGCCAGCGGAAGACATGCACGAAACTTACCATGGCCAGCGCGTCCATCACGGCTTTCACGGCGAGCAGATAATAATAATCGCCCAAGCCATCGGTCACCGCGCCGACCAATCCCAAGGGCGCGGCGCAAAATAAAATCGTGCCGGTCAGAAAACCGTCGGTCGGCTGGCCGGGCGGATTTTTTTGCGCGAGGGCGAGCAGGTTCGCGGCGTGGCGGCCGAGGCGGTTGGAAATTTTTTGCAGCGCGAGCAGCTTGCCGAGCCAGTTGCCCAGAACCAAAGCGAGCGCAGCGATCAACATTTGTTTGGCGCAGGAAAAAAAAGTTCCGTTGAGATTTTCCCAAACGAGCCGCAGGCCGAAAAAAACCGTGACCGCCCCGAGGCCGGAGCGGAAAAAAACCTGCACCGTCAGCGGCAATGGTTTCGGCCATGCGAGCCCGAACAGGGCGCCGAGCAGAATGCCGGTTGCGTTGAGGAAGGCGCCGATCACAGACAGACTGAACCACCGCGCGCCGCCGATGCCAAGCCGGAAATTTTTTGCGCCGCCGCGCAAAGCCTGTTACTCAAAGGCGGTGGCCGACACAAAAACATTTTCCCGCAATCCGTGGTCGTGGATTCCCTCGCTCTATTTCGCGGAAGGATTGCCTTATGCCCTGGTGATGTCGGTGTCGCTCGTGGCTTATAAAAATCTTGGTGTGCCGAATGCCAAGAACACTTTTGTGGTGAGCCTGCTTTATCTGCCGTGGGTCATCAAGCCGCTGTGGAGTCCGACGGTGGATATTTTAAAAACACGGCGCTGGTGGATCTGGACGATGCAACTGCTTGTCGGCCTCGCGCTGGGCGGCGTGGCGCTGGCGCTACGAACGGCGTATTTTTTGCCGGCCACGCTCGCATTATTTTGGCTGCTGGCATTCGCATCGGCCACGCACGATGTGGCGGCGGACGGATTTTATCTGCTCGCGCTGCCGGAGCGGGAACAGGCGTGGTTCAACGGCATTCGGACGACGTGCTACCGGCTCGCGGCCATTTTGGCCAAAGGCCAGCTGGTCATCCTCGCGGGAATTTTGGCGACGACGCAAAATAATTTTTCCCGCGCGTGGGCGGAAGTGTTCGGCCTCGTCGCCGCCCTCGTGCTGCTCCTGGGAATTTATCACCGCTACATTTTGCCCCGCCCGGCGGCCGATGTGCCCGGCGCGGCGGGACAAAATTTCACCGGCGAATTTTTCAAAACGTTCGCCGCCTTCTTCAAAAAACCGGGCCTTGGCTTCGCCCTGCTGTTTTTGTTGACCTACCGGTTCGGCGAGGCGCAATTGATGCCGATGACGCAATTATTTTTTCTCGACGCGCGCAACCAGGGCGGGCTCGGACTCTCCAACGCGCAGGTCGGTTTCATTTACAACACCGTCGGCGTGATCGCGCTGATCGCCGGCGGTTTGCTCGGCGGATTTGTCATTTCGCGGCACGGCTTGAAATGCTGGCTGTGGCCGATGCTGCTGGCAATCCATCTGCCGGATGCGGTGTTCATCTGGTTCGCGGCGGCGCAACCGGAAAATCTTTACGCCATCGGCGCGGGCATCGCGGTGGAACAATTCGGCTACGGCTTCGGGTTCGCGTCCTACATGCTCTACATGATTTACCTCGCGCGCGGCACCCACGCCACGGCGCACTACGCGCTCTGCACCGGCTTCATGGCGCTGGGCATGATGATTCCGGGATTATGGAGCGGCTGGCTGCAAGCGCATCTGGGCTACAAAATATTTTTCGTCTGGGTGATCCTGGCGACGATCCCCAGTTTTTTGGTGATGACAAAAATTTCCGTGGAGGCCGGCTTTGGCAAAAGAAGCGGCCCGAATTGAATTGCTTTGAACGCATTCCTCTTTCCAGAATCCAAGTTCCAATGAAATCAATCCGTTCGTTATTTGCGCTCGCCGCATTTTTGTCACTCGCCCTCGCCGCGCGCGCCGATCTGGCATCCATCATCGCCGAAGTTCAATCCAATGCGCCCGGCCAGTTCGTGATGCCGCGCCGCGCCAGCATCATTTTCATCCAGTGTCACGGGTTGGCCTGCGGTGATTTGAGCTGCTACGGCCAGACCAATTACCAGACGCCGAACCTCGACCGGCTCGCCGCCGAAGGCATGCGCTTCACGAATTACCGCGCGGGCAGCACCAATTTTTCCGTCGCGCAGGCGACGTTGATGACGGGTAAAAAATCCGCCGCCGAAACGCTCGCACCCGGCGAGATCACCGTTGCCCAACGCCTGCAACAAGCCGGCTATCGCACGCTTCTGCTCGGCGAATGGCCGCTGGGCGAAGCACCATGGAAACAGGGTTTTGACGAGTTCGTCGGATTTGTGAAACCCGAGGAAGGTCGCAATTATTTTGCCGAATATCTCTGGCGTTACGCGCCGGACAGCCTCTTCAACCCGACCAACAATCAGATGGAAACCTTCGCCGGCAGGGAAATGATCTATGCGAACACCGGCGCCAAAAAGGGCGAGTATCTGCCCGAACTGTTCGGCGAAATGACGGTGAATTTCGTGAACACGCATGTGCCCGACCGGTTCAACCATTACCGCCCGTTTTTCCTGCTCGTGAATTTGCCAATGCCGCGCTCGGCCAAGGCCGGTGCGGATGACTTCACCGTGCCGACGGATGCGCCATTCACCGAGATGCCCTGGCCGCAGGCCGCGAAAAATCGCGCCGCGCTCATCACGCGCCTCGACACCGGCGTCGGCCGGTTGCTCGAGGCCTTGCAAAAATTGCGGATGACCAACAACGTCGCCGTCTTTTTCACCAGCGCCAGCGGCTCGGAAAAATTTGCGGACGCGAAACTGAATTTCCTGCGGCCCGACGATGACGTCGCCAACGGCCAGCCGCATGCGCCAATGCTGGTTCGCTGGCCGGGAAATATTCCCGCCGGCCGCGTGAGCAATCTGCCCTGGAGCGCGCAGGATTTTGCGCCGACCGCGCTGCAAATTGCCTACGCCAGACCGGCCAAAGACGTCACCGGTATTTCGATTTTGCCGGTGCTGTTCGGCGAACCGGGAACCAATACGCCCGCGTTGCCGGACCGGGAACAGCCCTGAAAAATCCGCCAAGCGTAGCGGCGAGAAATCATCGCGTCGGCGCGCTGCTCGGCAGCGGCGCATTCAAATCGCTTTCCCGCTCCACTTTTTTGACCGCGAACGTCATCCAGACAATCGCGAGCACGATGCCTAGCACCACCGCCGCCGCCGCAAACCACGGCCACTTTAAATTTTGCCGGGCGGAATTTTCTTCGGGTTCGTTCATCGCTCAATGATTCTCGCACAAAATCCGCCGGGCGGAAAATTTATTAGGCGCTGCCGCCGCAGCGAAAACTAGACCGCGCGGGGAATTCGTTTAAGTTGTCCCGCGAACTTTGATGCACGATCAAGAATCACCCGAAAATTTGCCGGACGAGCCGACAAAAAGATCTGCCGCCGCAGCGGTGGCGAAAAAGTCCGACGCGGGCGGCGAAAGCACCTACGCGGTTTTGCGCAACGCGGATTTCACGCGCTACCTCATCGGCCGCTTCGTCGCGTCACTTGGCCAGCAGATGCTCGTCGTGGCGATTGACTGGGAGCTTTACCGGCGCACCCACTCGGCGTTGTCGCTCGCCTTCGTCGGCCTGTCCCTGATGGTGCCGATGATTTTGTTCACCGTGCCCGCCGGGCATTTTGCGGACACGTTCAACCGGAAAAAAATTATTTTAATCGCCACCCTCGTGCTCGCCATGGTGAGCGTGGGTCTCACGGTCTCTTCGGCCTATTTGTTTAACGTCGGGTGGACATATTTTTTCCTGTTCATTCTGGGCGCGGCGCGCACATTTTTATGGCCGGCCAGCGCGGCGTTTGTGACCAGCCTGGTGCCGCGCGGACAATTCGCCCGCGCCGTCACGTTCAACAGCGGCGCATTTCAATTTTCCTCCGTCGTCGGGCCGGCCGCGTTCGGCGCGGTCGTTGCGCTCACCCCGCACGCGGTGGAACACAGCACCGCGTGGTCGGTTTATGCGTTGAATGCCGTGGCCTCGCTCGCCTGTTTCGCGCTCGTCGTGCCGATCAAACACGAGCATAAAGCGAAACCCGCCGAACCGGTTTCCGTCAAAAGTTTGGTCGAAGGCTTCCGCTTTGTTTATCAGAATAAAATCATCCTCGGCGTCATCACGCTGGATTTGTTCGCGGTGCTGCTCGGCGGCGCGGTGACAATCCTGCCGATGTTCGCGGACGATATTTTTCACACCGGCCCCGGCGGCCTCGGCTGGCTGCGCAACGCGATGGCGGTCGGCGCGGTTCTCTGTGCCGCCATCATAGCGCATCGCGCCCCGCTGCAAAAAGCTGGAAAAACGATGCTGTGGTCGGTCGCCATTTTTGGCGTGGCCACCATTTTATTCGGCCTCGCGAATGCAAATTGTTTCGGCCGCTGGCTGAATTTTCCCAACTCTTTTTGGTTCTGGTTTTCATTCGCCATGCTGGCGCTCGCCGGTTTCGTGGACAACATCAGCGTCGTGGTGCGCCAGACGCTCGTGCAAATTTTGACGCCGGACGAAAAACGCGGGCGCGTCTCGGCGGTCAACAGCCTGTTCATCGGCACCTCAAACGAGCTTGGTGGATTCCGTTCCGGCATCGTGGCATTTTTGTTCACGACGCCGACGTTTTTGGGCAGCGCGCACGCGACCGGCGCGATCGTCTCCACCGTCACCGGCGGCATCGGGACGATTTTGGTCGTGCTGGCCGTGGCGTGGATTTGGCCGGACATTCGGAAATACGGAAAGCTGGCGTGATCGCTTCAACTTGACGCTGCCGCGCAGAAGTTTATTTTCGGGGTATGAAAAAAATTTCGCTTTGGGTTTTGATCGGCACCTTTGCCGTGTTCACCGCGCGCGCACAGGACACGGCGACGCAGCAGCAGTTGGACAAGTTAAGTGGGCAGATTCAGGACCTGCTCGACGCGCAGGCGCAAAACGGCAAACGGATTGACGCCGTGGAACACGAAATCAGCGAGCTGCGCGACAAAGTCAATACGCCGCAGGTCAACGACAGCGCGAGCCGCGACGACTTGCGAGCGCTCGCGACACAGGTGCAGGAGATCGACAGGAAACGCCAGGATGATCGAGATCTGATTTTGAAGCAGCTTGAAAAATTGGGCAAAGTGGCCGCCGCGCCGCTGCCGTCACACAAACCTGCCAGTATCGCGAAACCGCCGGTGGATGACACGAGCACGCCGGCCGTGGCGCAGACGGGTTATGATTATGTGGTCAAGGAAGGCGACACGCTCAGCCTCATCGCCAAGGCGTATCGCGATCAAGGCGTGAAAGTAACGCGCGCACAAATCAAAGCCGCGAATCCCAAAGTGAATTTTGACGTGCTGATTCCGGGTAAAAAAATCTTCATCCCCGATCCGAACGCGAAGTGATTTTCACCACGGGTCATTGCAGCTTGAAATGAATCAGCAGCACAGCGGCGGCGGCAACGAGGCAGTAGATGCCGAAAAATTTCCAGCGGCCGCCTTCGAGCCAGCGCGAGAGCAGTTTCAACGCGAGGAGGCCGGCGAAGAAACTCAGCACCATCCCGACGAGGTCTTGCGCGAAAAAATGCAGCACGGAATCCGGGCCGCTCAAGGCGTGGACTTTCATGAGGCGATGCGCTTCCTGCGCGATGATCGGCGGCGTCAAGACGACGGCGAGCGCGAAGCTGAATTCTTCCAATTTTTGTTTCGGCAGGCCGAGAATCAAGCCGGTGGAAATCGTCGCGCCGGAACGTGAGAAGCCGCGGAACGGCAGGCACAAGCCTTGCACGAGGCCAATCCAGATGGACTGGCGCGGTTGGATTTCCGGCTGGCGCGGCACCTTGTCTTCGCGCAAACCCGCAAAAATAATCAGCAGGCCCACAGCCGTCAGCGCGCCGGCCATCAGCGGCAGATTGGAAAACAGATTTTCGATCTCCGCGTGCTCGACACCGCGCATGAAAACTTTTTCGATGACGAATTTCACCCCGAGACCGACGATGCCGGTGCAGATGGTCGCCAGCACCACTTGGATGGCGAACCACTGGAATTGCGCGGACGAGGCGAAGTAATCGCGTTTCCAGCGCTTCCAAAAATAAACGATGACGGCGAACATCGTGCCGGTGTGCAGCATGATGAGCAGCATCACCATTTCGGGACTCGACGGGTCTTTCACGCCCATGAGTTTTTCCGCGACGATGACGTGCGCGGAGCTGGAAACGGGCAGCAGTTCGCATGCGCCCTGGATGAGCGCGAGCAGCAGGATTTGTAAATAGCTTAACATGACGGCGCAGTCTGCCGGAAAGTTTTCCAAATCACAATGCCGGGCGCACAGCGATCATTTTTTCGCGCCCCAAAAAGTTTTGGTTTCCTCGCTGCGCTGTTTGACCTTGAGCTGGCCGAGGATGGCGTGCCAGGCGATGTAAATCTTGTGCCACTGCGATTCCAGGCCGCGCAGCGCGCCTTCGCTCATCTCGGCGAGATAGCGCAGCGACGGCGCGTTGCCGATGAGCGTGTGGATCTCGTCGCGCGTGGGCGAACCGACTTCGATGGAGGCAAAAATCAATTCCAGTTCCTGCACGATGATGCTTTTGATCTCCAGAAAATGATTCTCGTCCGCCGCGCCGAATTTTTTCGCGTGCGCGATGGTGATGAAATGGTTGAACTGCTTCCAGCATTCGATGTGCGTTTCGATCTGGGTGACGAGCTGGTTGATTTCCTTGGGCGTCATAAGCGGGACAGGGTTGGCGTGGGCATCAAAGCGGTTTGCGGAAACAGAAAAATGATCGCGCCGCCGCGCAGTTCGCGGGCGGTGATGTGGAGGCTGCCGAAATGCAGGCTGACCTCGGCCAGCGGCATCTGCGCGACGCGCGCTTCGCGGAACAATTCCAGCACGTCGCGCCCGATGTCATGCAATAATTTTTTGGGAAACACCGAGGACACGGTCGAGGTCACGATATGGCCGTCGCGATCCACCGTGATGGTGCCGGTGGGCAACTGCTGGACGGCGGCGGCGCGGCCGCCGAATAATTTTTTTATGAATCCCATGACGCGACAAGTTTGCGGCTTTTTTCGGGAACATTTTCCGTGACGTCCGTTGGCCAGCCGACCAGAAACGCGCGATCGCCGCGCGGCAACATCAGCACCTGACGTTCCAGATTTTGGCCGGCCACGTGCGAGAGCGGCCCGGCCTCGAGCCGGTCGCCCAACCGACGCGCGATGTCCGCGGCGCGCGATGTCCATTTGGCGAGCGCGGAAAAATTTTGCGTCCCGAGCGCTTCGGGTTGGCCCTGGCCGGCCGTCGGCACGACGATGACAAATTCAGCGCCTTCGCGCGTGAGCTGCGACAATTTCCACATCGTTTTGCGATGCTCGTTGCTGGCGGCGATTTCCGGCGCGACGTTGGGATCGGCGGCTTCGTCCATCGTGTGCGCGGATTCGAGCAACAGCGCGTTGACCGGTTTGTGAATGGCGCGCGGATGATCCGGTTCGGCGGGCAGATTTTCAAACGTGCCGGTTTTCCAGGCGAGCAGCCGTTGAAACGCCGTTTCGCCGCGCGCGCCCTCGGCTTCGGCGTCAATCAATTCGCCTTCTTGAATCCACAGCTTCGCGACGAGCGGCCCGCGCGTGATGCGCAGAACGCTGGAACTGCGCGAGAGGCATTCCATCTGGATGATGTCCATCAGGCTTTTGCTTTGGATGCCGCGAAAGCCGGTGTCGTGCTCGCGGTCGGTCTGGCCCAAGAGCGATTCGACGCATTCGTTGAACAGCCGGGCGTTTTGCTGCATCTCCATTTTCAGCCAAAATAAATCCACGCCCAGCGCGTAGGCGCGCGAGCGATATTCCTCATCCTCCAGCCCGCTCAAAACGATCGTGCGCACGTCGGGGAACTGGCGGCGGACAATCGCGAGCATCTGCAGGCCGTCAATGCGCGGCATTTTCAAATCGGAGATCAGCAGGCGGACGGACTCGGTTTCGAGCAGCGCCAGTGCGCGCTTGGCCGAATTGGCCGTGAGGATCTCGGGCTTGCTCGGCAGTTCCGCGAACCAGTCGCGGCACAATGCCAGCCAGTCCGTGTCATCATCCAGAATTAAAATTTTATTCCGTTTTTCCATTCCAGTAAATGTCGCCGACCGCGCGGGACAGTTTGTCTTCCCCTGTCAGGAGAAGCAAGCCGCGTTCCTGCGAAAAAAAGGCTTTTGCGCCGCAAACAGGACAATCCCGCCGCCGCCGAGTCCCGCCGTGAGACACGCCCCCGCCATTCCCAACGCAAAACTTTAAACATCCTGACATGGCGCGGTTGTTGCTAATCCGTCTTGCCGGTCGGATCGACCGCACACAACCAATCAAAACCATGGCACTCTCGGTCAAATCAAAATTCGCTGGTCTGTTGCGCGGCCTGCTGCGGCAGTTTGATGACCGCGCGCCGGCAGCTTCCGCGCCCATCACGTCGCCGCCCGCCACTGCGAGCCACAGCCAAAAAAATTCTCCGCCGGCCCGACCAACGTCGCCGGATGGCATCGAATTGCCCGTCGCGCCCATCATCGCCGCATTGCCATTGGAATTGCGCGCCAAATTGATCAGCGTGCCTCCCGCCGGGCTGACGATTTGCCTGCCCGCCGAAACCGTCATGACGCAACTCGCGTTTGGTGCCGTCAAGATTTCCTTCGGCGAACTGCGCCAGCTGGCGCCCGGCATTTTTGCGAATGCCGCCGGTGATCATGATAATCGGACAATTAACCTGCCGCTGAATGAAATTCTTTCGCGGCTCAATCCCGCCCTGCTCGCCCGGCGCACCATCCAAAAAACGGAAGTGTCCGATGACATTGCCGGACCCTTTGGCGGACGCGGCCAAGGCATCACTTTTACCACGCAATCACTAAAACCGGCTCCCGCCGCTCCCAAGAATTTGCCACCGGAACCTGAACACGTGCCGCCACGCACGCCGGTGAATCTGCCGTCGCCCACGTTCACGCCACCGCCCCGTGCGGTGACGCCGCCGACGTTGCCGATGACGTTTCCCCCCCGGCAGACGGCACCGACGGCGCTCACGCCGCCGCCTGCACCAAAACCGGCGAGCAATGGCAACGGCCATGCCAACGGGAACAGCAACGGCAATGGCCACGCGCCTCCTCCGCTGGAAATGAAATTTTCTGCTGTGCCGGTTCCGTCGCCGGTCACTCCTCCGGCGGCACGACCGGAGCCGGCGCAGCCCACGACTTCCGGGCCGGTGATTTTTGTCTCCCTGATTTCACTCGCGGAAAGCTGGCCGGAAGAATTGCGGAACGAAATCGTCCGCTTGAACTTGGCGGGCGCAAAAGTGCCGCTCGCGGTCGCCGTGGTGGAACCCGGGTTGAAACGCGGGCGCGTGACACTAAATTGGAAACAGCTCCGCACGCTCGTGCAACCGGCGTCCGCACCATCGCCCAACGACGCGCTTGAACTGGATTTGCCGTTGAAAGTGCTGGCCCCGGCATTTTTGCAGGCGCAAAAAAATCTGCAGACCGGGAGCCGTAAAGTTTCCGTTTCGGAGGAGATCCCGAATTTGTTTTTCGGTTTTCCGCAGCCGGCGGCGGAACCGGTCGCTCCGGCGCCGGTGCCAGCGATTCCACCAGCTCCGCAGCGAATGGAAACCAAAACGCCGGACACAAATTATTTTGGCCGCGCGGCGGAAAGCGAGACGGAATTGCGCCGCACGGAAAATCCGGCGACGGATTTTTTGACGCGCCAGGCGCATCCCAAAGAAGTGGTCAAGCGCGCCGCGATTTTGCCCGGCGTGGCCGGCGCGGTGGTCGCGCTGCCCGACGGTTTGCGCGTGGCCAGCGAGGTGCCGGCGGATTTGAATCCGGACACGCTGGCGGCGTTTTTGCCGCAGATTTTTGAGCGCCTCAACCAGAGCACGCGCGAGCTGCGGATGGGACCGCTGAACAATGTCTGTTTCACGGTGGGGAACGTGCCCTGGAAAATTTTCCGCGTCAGTTCGGTCTATTTCGCCGCGTTCGGTCGCGCGGGGGAAAATCTGCCGACGGCGCAACTGGCGGGCATGGCGATGGAACTCGACCGCAAAAAATCCAAATAAATATTATGGCTATCATCAATCAAGCGACGAAAGAACTGCAGGTCAAGATCGTTTACTACGGCCCGGCGATGGGCGGCAAGACCACGAACCTCGTGCAGGTCCACGATCACGTGCAGACGACGCAAGGCAACAAGGGAAAACTTGTATCACTGGCTACCAGCTCGGATCGCACGCTGTTTTTTGATTTTCTGCCGATCGAGGCGATGACGATCAAGGGTTTCAAAACCAAGTTTCAATTATACACGGTGCCCGGCCAGGTGATTTACAACACGACGCGGCAACTGGTGCTGCGCGGCGTGGATGGCATCGTGTTCGTGGCGGATTCGCAATACGAAAAAATGCCGGAGAACGTGGAGAGTTTCCAAAATCTGGTGGACAACCTGAACACGTTGAAGCTGAATCTCGGCGATATTCCGTATGTGCTGCAATACAACAAACGCGATCTGCCGAACGTGGCGCCGGTGGAATACATGGATTTTCTGCTGAACAACCGCGACGTGCAGGTGCCGGCGTTCCAGGCGACGGCGCACAAATGCGAGGGCGTGTTCGAGAGCTTGAACATGATCACGCGGATGCTGCTGCAAAAATACGTCGCGCAGGCCACGCCGCAATACGCATGACATGGCCACTCTGCCCCAATTGATCGAGGAGGACATGGTCCGGGTGGACACGGTGCTCCGCGAATTCATTCAGCAGGCGGATGCGATCGCCGCGCTGCTGATTGACAAGGGCGGTTTTTTGATTGCGCAGCAGGGCGAGCCGGGCGAAATGGATTTCACGACCATCGCGGCGCTGGCGTCCGGCGCGTTCATGGCCAACCAGACCATCGCGGCGCTGGTGAAGGAAAAAGATTTCAACAGCACTTATCAACAAGGCGAAACTTTCAGCCTGTTTGTCATTAACGTGGACCACAATTGCTTGCTCGTGGTAATTTTCAAATCCCAGAGCGGCATCGGCGTGGTGAAATATTTTGCGACGGCCGCCACGGCGGCGTTGGCGCAGCAGCTCGCGCTGGCGGCGGAGCGCGCGCCCGGCCGCGGCTTCGATCTTTCGGAATTAAATTTGGCGAACCCGCAGGAATTGTTCCGCAAAAAATAAACCGAAAATAAAAAATAAAAAAAGGAGGGATATGAATACGATACCAACCAGCGAACTGGACCGGCTGTTGACGACGATGATCGCCAGCGCGGAGGGCATTTCGGACCTGCTGTTTGTGGCCGGCAAGCCGCCGCAAGTCGAGGTGCACGGCTCGCTCGAATCCGTTGCCGTCGCCGGGCTGGAACCGGTGCTGACGGCCGCGCACACGGACAATCTCGCGCACGCCGTCATCAACAACAACGCCAAGCTGCTGCGCGATCTGGCGGAACACGGCTCGTGCGATTGCAGTTATTCGCTGCGCGACAGCTGCCGGTTTCGTGTGAACATTTACCGCCAGAACGGCAGTTTTGCAATGGTGCTGCGCCGGCTGGCGGCGACGGTGCCGACGCTGGATTCGCTCCAGCTGCCGCCGAGTTTCAAGGAAATCATCAAGGAAAAGAACGGGCTGATTTTTGTCACCGGCGGTTCCGGCAACGGCAAGACCACCACGCTGGCGGCGATGCTTAATGAAATTAACCTGACGAGCAAGGTGCATGTCGTGACGCTGGAAGATCCGATTGAATTTTTGCATCCGCCGCAGCAGTCCACGTTCAGCCAGCGCGAGCTGGGGCGTGATTTTTATAATTTCCCCGACGGCTTGCGCGCCGCGTTGCGCCAGGCGCCCAAGGTCATTCTCGTCGGCGAGATCCGCGACCGCGAAACTTTAGAGATCGCGCTGACCGCCGGCGAAACCGGCCATTTGGTTTTCAGCACGCTGCACACGATCAGCGCGGGCCAGACCATCAACCGCATCCTCGGCATGTTCAACAAGGATGAAGAACAACAGGTGCGCGAGCGGCTCGTGGGTTCGCTCCGCTACATCGTCGGCCAGCGGTTGGTGCCGAAAAAAGGCGGCGGGCGCATCCTTGTGACCGAATTGATGGGCAGCAGCCTGCGCACGCGCGAAGCCATCGAATTGGGCGAGGCGGAAAATCGCCGGCTCGCGGACATCATTGAAGCCGGCAACGCCGGCGGCTGGCATAGTTTCGAACAATCGCTGCTCAAGGCTTACGAAGACGATTTGGTCACGGAGGAAACCGCACTGCTCTATTCGGTCAACAAACCCGCCATGCGCCAGCGGCTGGATCTCGCGCACAGCCGTGGCCGCCGTTCAGTCAATGCCCATGCGGCGGTGCAAATGATCACCGTGCCCGCCGCCGTGGTTCCCCCGCCACCGCCGGTGCTGGTGCCGACTCCGCCGCCGACCGCTGCGCCCGTGAATCCGCCCAGCGCGCGCAATGGGGTTCTGAAAAACATGCTGAACAGTTTGATTTAAGCGGAAAATATTTGGGGGGGCAGTCCGCGCGAAAATTTTTTTCTGGCATGGCGGGCGGGGCGGACTTAGGCTGGCACGAACTTAAGCCCACCGATTATGGATATTGTTTTCAACTGCCCGAACTGCGATCAGGAACTGGCCGTGGACCAGAGCGGCGCGGGCACGCAGATTGACTGCCCGTCCTGCGGCGAAACCATCACCATCCCGGCCGCGGCCAAAGCCACCACCGGTTCATTGCCGCCGGCCGTGCCGCCCCCGCCCGCGCCGAGTTCCATCGCTTCTTCGGCCGCCGCCAAAGTGGAGCTGCATTTGAAAGTGCCGGTGCGCGACACGCCGGCGGAATCGTTGATCGGCAAACCCAAGCCGCCGTTGGAAGTGGTCCAAAAAGGGGCGGGCAAACGGCTGCGCGTCCATACCATCCGCCGCGCCAGCTGCGTGGAAAATGGCCATGATTTTTTTGACGACCGTGTTTCCGCCTTTCTTCAGGAAGTCATGGAGGTCAATCTCATCAGCATCCACACCATCAACTACGAGCAGTTCGACGTGGGCGTGCAAAAAATCATGACCGACTATGGCGTGCTGATCGTGTATCGGGGTTGAATCGTTTTGACTTGGCAGGAACCCGACGATAAAGTTTTCCCATGGCAAGCCGTCTGGCATTTTGGATTTGGATCATTGCGCTCTTGGCGCTGACCCCGCTGCGTTCGCCCGCGCCGTTTAATTATGTGCCCGGCGAGGGCTGGTATTATGAACCCTACGGCGAAAAAGCCAACTGGCAGCGCACCCGCGCCAAGGATCAGTTGCAAGTGGCCGAGGACGCCTTCGCCAAAAAAGATTACAAGACCACGCTGCACGCGGCGCACCGCGTTTTGCGCATCTGGCCGCTGTCGGATTACGCGCCGCATGCCGCCTATCTGGTCGGGCGCTGTTTGGAAACGCAGGGCAAGGACGAGGCCGCCTTCAACGCGTATCAGCAGATCATTGATAAATATCCCAAGAGCGGCGAATACAACGAAGTGCTCAAACGCCAATATGAAATCGCCAACCGTTTCCTCGGCGGCGAATGGTTCCGCGTTTTTTGGGGCTTGGTTCCGCTGTATCCCTCGATGGATGAAACCGCAAAACTTTACGGCAAAATTGTCGGCGACGGACCTTACAGCGAGGTCGCGCCCCACGCGCAATTGCGCATCGGCGCGGCCCGCGAAAAACAGCAGGATTACGCCAGCGCCGTCAAGGCTTACGAGACGGCGGCGGATCGTTACAACGACCAGCCGGTGATCGCCGCCGATGCGATGTATCGCGCGGGCGCGGCTTGGCAAAAACAGGCCGACACCGCCGAATACGATCAGAGCGCCGCCGCGCAAGCCATCGCCGCCTACACGGATTTTATTTCATACTTTCCTGACGACAAACGCGTCGCAGCCGCGCAAGCCGCCATTGTCAAACTCAAGGCCGAACAGGTGCGCGGCAGTTTTGAGATCGCGCAATTCTACGAAAAATCCCACAAGTGGGCCGGCGCGGTCGTGTATTACAACGATGTTTTGCAGTTGGATGCCAACTCGCCGCTCGCCGCCTCGGCCCGGCAGCGCATCGAGGTTTTGAAACCGAAGCTGGCGGCCCGCACGGAAAAATAATTTCCCATGCGCGCATTAAACTTTTTTCTGCTCGGCCTTGCGGCGGTGCTTTTCGCGGGTTGCGCGGGCTATCATCTTGGACCGGTCAACGGCGCAGTGGCCGGCGAAAAAACCATCGAAGTTTTGCCGTTCAATAATCAGACGCTCGAGCCGCGGCTGGGCGACGCGCTCACGCAGGCGATGCGCGAATGCGTGCAGATGGACGGCACCTATCGTCTGGCCACACATGGCCCGGGCGATGTCATCGTCACCGGCGTCATTCATCAATACCAACGCGAGAGCCTCGGTTTTGCCGCCACGGATGTGGCCACGCCGGAAGATTATCGCGTCGGCGCCACGGTCCACGTCACGGCCCGCGACCGCCTTTCCGGCAAGCTGCTTTTGGACAAAGAAGTGAAAGGCTACACACTTGTGAACATCGGCAGCGATCTCGCCAGCGCGGAGCGCCAGGCCATGCCGTTGCTGGCGGAGGATATTGCGCACAACATCGGGGAACTGCTCACGGAAGGCGCGTGGTAATTTTTTTGAAACCTTTTTTGCACCGGGTCGTCCGTAATCTCACAACGCAGATCAATAATATATTATGAAAAACAACCTCGTTAAAATCGCCCTGCTCGGTATTATGGCTGCCGCTTTCGTGGCCGTTCCGAATATCAGCCGCGCGCAAGACTCAACCAATACGCCCGCCGCCACCGCGCCCAAAAAGAGCGGCCTGCCATTTCACGGCAAACTCGCCGCCGTGGACCCGACCGCCATGACGGTTACGGTCGGCTCGCTCACCATCAATGTCACTGCCGCAACCAAAGTCACGAAGGACGGCAAAAAGGCCACGCTGGCTGATTTTGTCGTGGGCGATACCGTCGGCGGTTCCTACCACAAGGATGCGGACGGCAAACTGATTGCCGCGACCATACATGATGGCATCAAGAAGAAGAAAAAAGCCGCCGATGCCTCGAATTAATTAACCGCGTTTTCATAACCGGCGACGGCAACGTTCGCCGGTTTTTTATTGCCGCCGCCACCAGCCGGTCGTGCGCTTGGGCTGCTTGGGCTGTTCGGCCAGCTGCGATTGTTGGCGGAGCAGCAGACTGCGCGCAGCCTCGAAGGCCATGATGAATTCATCGTAGCTCAAAAAACGGTCGCCCGGATTTTTTGCAAGCGCTCGCCCCAAGGCATCGCTCGTGGCCTGGGAAATTTCCGCCACCACTTCGTTCGCCGGAGTGAGCGGCGTATAAACATGCGCCTGCACGACTTCTTCCGGGGTGGGCGCATCGAACGGCACATGGCCGGTGATCGCATGATACAGCGTCGCGCCCAGACTATACATGTCGGACAAAAATGTTTCCGGCTCGCGCTTGATTTTTTCCGGCGCGACGTAAAACGGCGTGCCGCGGGTGAATTCGCCAGATTCCTGCTCCGCGTCCGTTTTACGCGCCAGTCCGAAATCCACCAGTTTCGGTTCGTGATCCGAATTGAATAAAATATTGCCCGGCTTGATGTCGCAATGCAGCAGATCATGCTTCAAGGCCATGTCCAGCGCCGAGGCGATCTTGATGGCGATGTCGAGCACCTGAAGTTCCGGGAGCAAATGGAGTTTTTCAATGCGCGCGTCCAAACTGCCTTGGTCCGCGATTTCCATCACGAGATACCGTTCGCCCTCCCATTCGTCGAAAGTATAAATGTGAATGATGTTCGTATGATTAAGCTTGGCACACGCCCGCGCCTCCAGATAAAAGCTTTCCAGCATCTGCGGCTCGGCGATGAGTTCTTTTTTCATCAACTTGACCGCCACCATGCGTTCGAGCGTCGTGTCCCAGGCGCGATAGACAATGCCCATGCCGCCGGAGGCGATTTTGCTGCGCAGTTCAAACTGCCGCAGCGTCATCGGCATCATGATCGCGTGCCCGCATTTTTTGCACAATTCCGTCGCCAGCGGCGGCAGGTCGCCGGGAATGAACGTCTTCGCGTCACAGCCCGGACACGTCACCATTTTCAGGGGTTTGCTGGCTTCGCTCATGTAAGTAATTCTACTCTACCACTCCGCGGCCATCCGACAAGCGGGGAAATTTTTCGACCGCCCGCTGAAGTAAGGCGCATTTGCCATTAAACTTTTTGACAAACCTGCCGATATGTTGTTTACTGGCGGGGTCGAAATGAAAACTGTGTTCACCAAACAAGTAACGATGCACTCGCCGAAGAATGGCTGGATGGCCATTTGTCAGCGCGCGTCCCGTCTTATCGGCATCGTGGGAATAAAAATCTAAAACAGAAATTTTTTATCCAACCCGCGATTGCCTCGGCAGTCGCGGGTTTTCTGTTTTAACAACCAAACCAAAGAAAGAAAGAAAAATGAACAAATACAAAAACCGGGTGGCGGCCCGCTTCGCGCCCGAAACGCGGTTCGAGCTGCGGCCCGCGCCGCCGGCGCCGTTCCGCGCCAACCTCGAAAATGATTTCGAGCAGCTCAAAAACCGGTTGCTCGATGCGCACCTCACGATCAACGCCGCACCCGAACTGAACGTCCCGCTCCGGCGCGCCGCCAACGAGGCCGCCGCGCTCGCGTGGGTCACGCGCTATCCGCTGCTCGTGTTTCCGGCGTTGTTCGAGGAAAAAACCGCCGCCGCCGTGCACCAAGCGCAACGGCAGGCGCGCATTTACGCCGCCAGCCGTGAACTGGTCGTCGCCGAATGAAAAAGCACGCCCAACCCAAAGCGTCCGGCCCGGCCCGCGCGAGCGGTCGTTGCCACGAGCGAAGCTGATTCGTCGCTCGTGCCAACGGCTGCCCGCCGTGCCACGGAAAGTTGGTGGGGAACCAAATTGGAGCGCGGACAGAACCGCCGCAGAAATTTATTTCCGCGTCGGCAACCTGGCCGCGCTCTGACTTTTTTATTACTCTTGCACGCGCTGAATCCGCGCGCCGAGCTGGTGCAACTTTTCATCCATTTTTTCGTAGCCGCGATCCAGATGATAAATGCGGTTCACTTGCGTCGAGCCTTTTGCGGCGAGTCCCGCGATCACCAGCGCCGCGCTCGCCCGCAAATCGCTCGCCATCACCGGCGCGCCGCTCAACGGCTTGCCGCCTTTCACGATCGCGCTCGGCCCTTCGATTTCAATGTCCGCGCCGAGCCGCGCGAGTTCGCTGACGTGCATGAACCGCGATTCAAAAATCCGTTCGGTAATGATGCTGATGCCCGGCGCGAACACGAGCAGCGCCATCATCTGCGCCTGCACGTCCGTCGGAAAACCGGAATACGGCAGCGTCGTGATGTCCACCGGTTTTAATTTTCCTTTGCGGCTGACAATTAAATTCGTGCCGTTGCGCACAATCGAAACGCCGACTTCGTTCAACTTGTCGAACACCGCGCGCAGATGTTCGGCACGCGCGCCTTTGATGGTCACTTCGCCTTTCGTCGCGGCGGCGGCGATGACAAAGGTTGCCGTTTCGATGCGGTCGGGAATCACTTCATGTTCCGCGCCGTGCAATTTTTCCACGCCGGTGATCGTGATTGTCGGGCTGCCCGCGCCGGCAATCTGCGCGCCCATCGCGTTCAGAAAATTGGCGAGGTCCACGACTTCCGGTTCGCATGCCGCGCTTTCGATGATCGTCACGCCGTCCGCCAGCGTCGCGGCCATCATCACGTTCGCCGTGCCTAAAACGGTCGGGCCGGCGCGACCGCCGAGAAACAGCGAGCCGCCGACCAGTTTTTTCGCCGACGCGTCAACATAACCGCCTTCGATCTTTATTTTCGCGCCGAGCGCTTCAAATCCTTTCAGGTGCAAGTTGATTGGCCGTGCGCCAATGATGCAACCGCCGGGCAGGGAAATTCGCGCCTTGCGCAAACGTGCGAGCAGCGGTCCAGCGATGCAAATCGAACCGCGCATTTTGCGCACGAGATCGTAGTCGGCATAGCCTTTGATTTTTTTAGCGTGAACGCTCACCGTGCCGTTTTCAAAGGTCGCGGTCGCGCCGAGCGATTCCAAAATTTTCACCATGAACCGCGTGTCGCTCAAGTCCGGCACGCGGCGGATGACGCACGGTTCATCGGTAAGCAGCGTCGCCGCGAGAATGGGGAGCGCGGCGTTTTTGCTGCCGCTGATGGTGACTTCGCCGTGCAGCGGCACGCCGCCTTTGATCAAAAAACTGTCCATAGGAAAAAAATTATTCAGCCGCAGCTTTTCACAGACGCACCCAGATGAAAAAATTCGCGCGACAACGTTTAGGAAACCCGGGTTCCGTCCGTGAAAATCTGTGGCAAAAAATTAGCGCCGCGCGACCAGAATTCTGGCGCGCTGACTGTAATCGGCCTGCACCGCTTCGACAATCCACTTTTCCGTTTCAAAGATTTTTTTTATCGCGTCCGCCTGGCCGTCGCCGAATTCCAGCATGATTTTGCCGTTCGGCTGGAGAAAATTTTTGCCTTCCGTTGCGAGCCGGCGATAAAAATCCAAACCATCCGCGCCGCCGTCCAGCGCGGCGCGCGGATCGAAATCGCGGACTTCGGGATCGAGCGTGGCGATTTCCGCCGACGCGATGTATGGCGGATTGCTGACGATCAAATCAAATTTCATTTCCGTTGTCAGCGCGGCAAAGCCATCGCTTGGCAAAAATTCAATGCGTTCCGCGACTTTATTGCGCGCGGCGTTTTCTTTGGCCAACGCCAGTGCGGCGGATGAAATATCCAGCGCGGTAATTTTTGCGTTCGGATTTTTTGCCGCGAGCGCGATGGCGATGCAGCCGGTGCCGGTGCCGAAATCCAAGGCGGTTGCCGGTGGCAGGTTGAGGGTTGCCAGAAATTTCCAGCCAAGTTCGGCGAGCATTTCGGTTTCGGGTCGCGGGATCAGGGCGTGGCGATTCACGGCGATTTCCAATCCGCAGAAGGAAGCGGTGCCGACGATGTGCTGGAGCGGTTCGCGCTGGCCGCGGCGTTTGACGAATTCACGCAGCGCATCGGTCTCGGCGGCGTTGAGGGCGCGATCGAAATTGAGATACAATTTCATGCGCGGCATCTGCAAAACATGCGCGAGCAGCAATTCCGTTTGCAGGCGCGGCGACTCGACATTTTTTTTGCCGAGAAATTCCGTGCTTTTTTGGATCGCTTCGAGGACGGTCACGCAGCGAGGCTAAACTTTTGGCGCGCGGTGCGCCAGCCTGTCTGTCAACGCAACTGGATCAACGTGTTCACAAACTCCCAGTTTTCCTGCATCTGTTCGTCGTAAAGTTCCAGGTGACGTTTGTTGATGCCGAGCAATTCCATCGCGGTTTGCAGTTCCAGATTGGCGCCGGCAAGTTTTTCCGAAGGATGTTCGAAAATATTTGCCAGTGAGTTGCCGACGCAGACACTGGCGGCCAATCTTTTATCCGGGCCGGCGGCGGCCGGTTGATGGTGAAAGCGCACGCTTTGCACCAGCGGCACGGGCAGGCGCCAGGTTTCCATGAGGCAGGCGCCGACGTCGGCGTGCGTGAAACCGTAGGTGGTTTTTTCCAATTCCGTCGGACTCACGCCGCTGGCTGCGGCTTGCGCGAGCAATTGTCCGTAAGCCGCGCCTTTAGCCTGCGCGAGCACGACGCGGCCGATGTCGTGCAGCAAGCCGGCGGTGAAGAGCAGGTTGCTGTCTTCATCAATGTCTTCGGCAATGAATTTGCAGCCGAACGCGGTGGTGAGACTGTGCTTCCACAATTGCGCCTCATCCACGCCGGTGGCGGCCGGGAGTTTGAACGCGTTGCTGCCGGTAACGGCGGAGACCAATGAGAAAATGGTCTGGAAACCCACGCGGCCGATGGCTTCCGGCACGCTGGCCACGGGTTCGCGGCCGGCAAAATAAACGCTGTTGCAATAGTGCAGCAACTTGGCCGTCAGCGCCGGATCGAGCGCGATGATCTCGCCCACTTCTTCCAGCGTCGTCTGCTCATGATGCAGCGCGTCCAGCACCTTGGGCAACACCTGCGGGGCCGGCGGCAGCACTTTGACTTCGCTCAATAATTTATAAATCGCTTCCATATTCGGCCACCTTAATACACCGCCGGAACGAGACTAATTTTTATTTTAATCGGCGAACCATTCGAACACTGAAGCCAAATTTGAATTTCAAACGGCAATGGATTTCTTGTCGCGGGTGTGGATGAAAAGGCCGATGTAATAAACCAGATAATAGCCGGCGGTCAGGCCAAAAATAAAAAAAGTCAGCGGACTTTGAAACGCCGCCGGACTGTGCGGTGCGGCCATCGCGTCATTGACCACCCAAAAGCGATAGAGCATCCGCCCGATGAATAGCACGGAGATGGCGACGCCGATCGGCGTGTTGGGCGTGTAAAAATGACCGATATCCGTGGTTTCAAATTTCGTCAACCGCAAGCCGACCAATCCCAGCAGCGCGCCCAAGAGCAAACCGCCGCCGAGGCCGAGCAGCAGGCGGGGCGTGCTAACCGAAAGGCTCAAAAAAATCAGGCTGACGATGGCGAAAATGACGATGGAAATCGTGATGCGCACGGGCCGCAACGGTTGCCGCCCGATGTTGCGGCGGACGCGGCGATAAATGCTCCACACAATCAAACCTCCAAAAACGATGGGAACGACAGGCGCTGCCATGCGCGGAGATTAAGTTGTCAGCGCGGCTTGTCGAGCGGAATAAAAATTAAAAAACGCGCGCAAATGTGTTTTGTCCGTTCGCACCCATTCCATTCCCGAGTTTATTTTCCCGCGACGCCTTTGAGATACGCAAAAATGAGTTCCGGCAAATCTTTGCTGTAGCCGCCTTCGAGCAGCGTGAACAGGGGCGTATTTAATTTTCGCAGCGTCTGACCGAGCCAGTGAAAATCTTCCGCGAGCAACGCGCCTGCGGCCAGCGGGTCGCGCGCGTAAGCATCGAAGCCGGCGGAGACCGCGATGAGATCGGGCCGATAGCTCTGCAGATCATCCAGCGCGCGCGCGAGCGTGGCGCGATACGTCTCGCGCGGCGCGTGCGGCGCGACGGGATAATTGAAACAATTGAACCCGGCGTTCGCCGCGCCGGTTTCGGGATAGGCGGGATGCTGGTGCACGGAAAAAAATTCGAGGCCCGGCCGGTTCAGCAAAATATTCTCCGTGCCGTTGCCGTGGTGCACGTCGAAATCAAACACGGCCACGCGGCGGGAACCGGTGGCGGCGGCTGCGAGCGCGGCGATGGCGATGTTGTTGAGATAACAAAAGCCCATGGATTTTTCGCGCGTCGCGTGATGGCCGGGCGGGCGCATGAGGCTGAAAACATTTTTGCCGGCACGGGCCAGTTTCAGCGCGTCGAGCGCGGCAGCAACGGAAGCGCGGGCGTAACCGGCGATGTTTTCAAAATACGGCGTGTCGGCGTCAAAATCTTCCGCCACCGCGAGACGCGCGAGGACGGCGGGCGCGTGGGCGCGGAGAATTTGTTCGTCGGTCGCGACGGTCGGCACCAACCAGTCGAGCGGGAGCTCGGTCTGGTTCTTGAGCCGTTCGACGGTGGTGGTGATGCGCTGCGGCCGTTCGGGATGACCGGCACGCGCATAGCCGGTGCAATGTTCTTCGGTGATGATGGTCACGCGAAAAATTTACACCAACGACTGGAAAAGAAAAAATATTTTGCCGCAGCCGATTCTGTTTTGCAATCGCGGCAAGCTGCTCTAAACTAAAAATGATTAAGGATCAAATTATGAATGCAAAGTTTTTCACCACGGCCGCCGCCTTTGGCGTTTTCGTTTTTAATATTCACGCCTGGGATTACGAAGGCCACCATGCCGTGAACGAACTGGCGCTGGCGGCGCTGCCCACCAATTTCCCGGCGTTCGTGCTCACACCGGAAACGCGCGACCGCATCGCGTTTCTCGCGGGCGAGCCAGATCGCTGGCGCAACGAAACGAGTTTGCGCGACGGCACGGGCCTCGCGCTCGGCCATGTCAACGGGCCGGATCATTATCTGGATCTCGAGGACATTTATCTTTACGACCTGACGCCGGCGACGCTGCCGCCGTTGCGCTATGATTTCGTGGCGGCCATCGTCAAGGCCCGCGCCGCGCATCCCGAAAGATTTCCCGCGATTGACCCAGCCAAAGATTCCGATCATACGCGCGAATTGAGCGGATTTTTGCCGTGGGCCATCGCGGAAAATTATGAGAAATTGCAATCCGGTTTCGCGACCCTCGCGGCGCTGGAAAAATTCGGCGGCACGCCCACCGAGATCGCCAACTGCCAGCAGGACATCGTTTATGTGATGGGCACGATGGGCCATTTCGTCGGCGACGCCAGCCAGCCGCTGCACACGACGATGCACCATCACGGCTGGGTTACCAACGCCGTCATTGGCAATCCGAATCATTATACGACCTCGCCGAAATTTCATTCGTGGATTGACGGCGGTTTTTTCAATAAAACCGGCGGCATTGACGTGAAAAAATTGTCCGCCCAAATTCATCCGGCGCAGAAAATCGCGGCGGCGGATGATCCGAACGGCATTTTTCACACCTCGGTGGATTTTGTTGTGGCGGCCAACAAACTCGTGGAGCCGCTTTACATTTTGGATCGCGACGGCAAGTTGTCCAACAAGGGCGACCAAGGCGCAGAAGGCCGCGCGTTCCTCGAAGCGCAACTGGTGAAAAGCGGCCAACTGCTCGGCGACATCTGGCTGACCGCGTGGCTGACCGCGCCCGAAGACACCTATCTCGAACGCGAATTGCAGCAGCGCGCCGGCGCGGAAAACAAATGAAGCCGGTCACGGCCACACGCAGCGCGGCGGCGATGGGATTGCTCGCCGTCGCGCTCGGCGCGTTCGGCGCGCACGCGCTGAAAGATCTGCTCGGCCACAACGGCACGGCGGCGATCTGGGACAAGGCCGTGTTTTACCATTTCATCCACGCCGTGATGCTGTTTGTGCTGGCGGAACGCAAACCGTTTCCGGCCTTCGCGTGGTGGAGTTTTCTCGCCGGAATTATTTTATTCTCCGGCTCGCTTTATTTATTTGCCGTCACCAACGCGCGCTGGCTCGTGTTCGTGACGCCCATCGGCGGCCTAAGTTTTCTCGCCGGCTGGGCCGGGTTGATTTTCCGGAAATCGCCGCGGAGCTGATTCCAGCGGGCGCGGGCGGGCGGCGCGGGACGGCGGGTCCGCCATTTTCAACGAATGGAAGCCCGGCGGCGTCTTGCCGCGTTTGTTCACCGCGTCCACCCGCTGGGTCATCAGCGATTTGTTGATGCTGAACAGCAGCGCGGTTTCCTCGGTGATCAAATCCTCCTCGTAAGCTTTCGTGAGCGATTGTTCAAACGTGTGCCAGCCGAGCGTGCTGCCGGCTTCGATGATGTCCGCGTAACGCCGATTTTCATTTTCGCCGAGCAACATCGTTTCGCGGCTGCGCAGATTGCTGCCCATTAATTCCGTGACCAACATGCGCCCGCCCTCGCGCTTCGGAATCAGCCGCTGGCTCACGATGTAGCGCAGGCTGCCCGCGAGCCGCTCGCGCACCTGCTGCTCCTCGTCCTGGCTGAACATGCCAAGAATGCGGTTGATGGTCTGCCCGGCGCTGATCGTGTGCAGCGTGCTGAAAACCACGTGCCCGGTTTCGCCGGCGGTCAAGGCGATTTCCATCGTCTCACGGTCGCGGATTTCACCGACGAGAATTATTTTCGGCGCCTGGCGCAGCGCGGCGCGCAGGCCGTCGGGAAAACTGTAAAAATCGCGGCCCATTTCGCGTTGGCTGAACGCGGCCTTGAGCTGCGGATGCAAAAATTCAATCGGATCTTCGAGCGTGACGACGTGGACTTCGCTCGTGAGATTGATCTCGTTCAACAGCGCCGCGAGCGTCGTCGTCTTGCCGCTGCCAGTGCCGCCGGTGACGAACACCAGGCCGGTTTTTTCCTTGATGATGTCGTAAAATACGGGCGCGAGGCCCAATTTTTCCATCGAAGGAATTTGCGATGACAGTCGGCGCAGCACCATGGCGTAATTGCCGTTCTGCCGGTAAATGTTGACGCGAAACCGGCAGACGCCGGTCAGCGAATAACTGCAATCGCACGAGCCGGTTTTGGCGAGGTCCTCGACCAAACGTTCGTTGCCTTTGATGATGGCGAAGGCGAGGCTCTCGATCCGCGTGCTGGTCAAAATCGGCTCCGCTGAATTCGGTGGCGGCAACAGCCGGCCATGAATTTCGGCCAGCGGCGGTTTGCCCGTGATGAACAGCAGGTCGGAAATTCCTTCCGCGCTTTGAATCAGCGCGGTCAGCAGTTGGTCCAGCTCGGCGGCAGAAGCGGTAGTCATGATGAAAATTTCCGCAGCAGCGTATATCCACGCGCGCCCTGCCAACAAGTCCAAATCCGCCGTCATCGGCGTTTGACTAATCATGATTCATTCACTAATGTCCGGTCACCGAAAACCAAAAACTTTTCTTTTTATTTATGGCCGCCAAATCTGCTGAAAAAACTGTCGAGAAACCTGTCGCCGTCGTCGAAAACAAAGCCGCCGCCGCGCGCGAACGCGAGCTGGATGCCGCGATTTCCTCGATCACCAAAGCCTACGGCGACGGGGCGATCATGCGGCTGGGCGACGCGCGGGCGCAGGTGAAAATTGAGGTCATCCCGACCGGCGGCCTGGCGATTGACCTCGCGCTCGGCGTCGGCGGCATTCCGCGCGGACGCGTGGTGGAAATTTACGGCCCGGAATCTTCGGGCAAAACGACCTTGATGCTGCACGTCATCGCCAACGCGCAAAAGGCCGGCGGGCTCGCGGCATTTATTGATGCGGAACACGCGCTGGATCCGGGCTACGCGAAAAAACTTGGCGTGAATTTGGACGACTTGCTCGTGTCGCAGCCGGACAGCGGCGAAGAGGCGCTGACGATTTGTGAAACGCTTGCGCGCTCGAACGCGCTGGACGTGATCGTGATTGATTCCGTCGCCGCGCTCGTGCCGAAGGCCGAACTCGACGGCGAAATGGGCATGGCCACGATGGGCATGCAGGCGCGGCTGATGTCACAGGCGTTGCGCAAACTCACGGCGATTCTCGCGAAGTCAAAAACGACGTGCATTTTCACCAATCAATTGCGCGAAAAAGTCGGCGTCATGTTCGGCAGCCCCGAAACCACGCCCGGCGGCAAGGCGCTGAAATTTTATGCGAGCGTGCGCATGGACATCCGCCGCAAAGATCAGTTGAAAGACGCGGCGGGAAATGTTTACGGCAATCACACGCGCGTCAAAATCGTGAAAAACAAGGTCGCGCCGCCGTTCGCCGAGGCGGAGTTCGACATCATTTACAACCACGGCATTGACAAGGAAGGCAGCATTCTGGACGTGGGCATTGACTGCGGCGCGGTCGAGAAAAAAGGCGCGTGGTTGCAATTCGAGGGCGCGCTCATCGGCCAGGGCAAGGAAGCGGCGAAAAAAGCGCTCGTGGAAAAACCCGAGCTGGCCAAAAAAATCATCGAAGCCATCCACGTCAAACGCGCGGCCGCCCCGGCACCGGCAAAATGACGGGTCAAAATTGGTGGCTGTTCCCATCCCGATTGCACCGCGGTTTTTTCTCGCAACCAAGAACCCAACTTGGCGACGATCCAGCCATGCCGCATCGCGGCTTGCTTTCTTTCCCGCAAAAATCCATTATACGCTTCCATTTCAACCCCGCGTGACGGGGCATTTTTTACATGAGCACTGTTTCTGACCTCGATCTCGAGAATTTGTTTCAACCCGCCTGGGCGCAGGGAAAATCCGAAGCCAACCGCTTCGAGAAATTCACCGGCAACGAAGGCGCCAAACCTGAACGCAGTTTCAGCGGCAAGCCCGGCGAGCGCCGCGCGCCGCGTCGCGATGCCGGCGGTGGCGGCGGATTTGGCGGCGGCGGTGAACGGCGCGGCGGGCCGTCGCGTTCCGGCGGGGGGTCCAAATTTGGCGGCGGCGACCGCAAACCGTCGCAAGGTTTTTCGCGCGGCGGCGACCGGCGGGATGATCGGCGCGAGCAGCGTCCGCCGGCTCCGGCGCCGTTGCCGGAAATTTCCATCGCGTTCATTCCCGATGAAAAAGGCGTGGAACAACTCGCGCGGCAGATCCGCGTGACGGGCCGCGCGTATCCGCTGTTTCAAATCGCGCAATTGATTTTGCAAAAGCCGGAGCGTTATTCCGTCACGTTGGGCGTGAAGAAAAAAGCCGACGGCTCGGTTGCGCAGCAATTGTTCATCTGCGCGCTGGATGATTCACCGTGGCTCGATGAGAATGACGCGGTGGCGCATGTGCTCAAAAATCATTTCGCCACATTTTACACGGCGGAACGCGTGCAGACCGAGCCGCCGAAAGGTGTTTATACGTTCGTCGCGCAATGCGGTTTGAGCGGCACGATCCTGGGTCCGCCGAATCATCACGATTACCAAAATCAGTTGCGCAAGTTGCACGCGGAAAAGTTTTCGCGGATGCCGTTCGATCAATTCAAGGAACGCGTGAAAATCGTGAAGGACGAAGCCGTCGTGAAAAAATGGGTGGAAGACCAGAGCTTTAAAACGGAATATGTTTGTCTGAATGTGCCGGAGCCGCTCAAGCTCGCGACGCTGGAAGAAGTGGAAAAACATTTTCGCGCGACGCACAAGGATTCGATCATCAAGGCGGTGGACGCGCACACGGTCGCGGGCGTGCCGAGCCGTGCGTTGAAGTGCGGCGATTTGCAGCGGCTCGTCCGCAGCGAATGGGAAGGGCAAAAATATTTTCCGCTCGTGCTGGCGACGAAATTGAGCCAGCAGTTCGCGGGTCACGGCCTGCAATTTTTCAAGGTCAACAAAACGATCACGCACGTGGCCGTCGCGCGGCCGCAATTTCTCGATCTCGAAAACACGCCGGTGTCGGCCAACATCAAGCGCATCGTGGAATTCATCAACACGAACGCAAAATGCACACGTCGCAAACTGGTCGAGGCGCTCGCGCCATCGCCGACCGTCATCGCCATCAAGCCACCGGCTGCCGAACCCACCGAGGCGGCGCCCGCCGACGCGCCGGTCGCGGAGGCCAAGCCAGCCGAAACCACGACGCCGGAACAGACGGCGATCATCGTGGATTTGCACTGGCTGATTCATCAGGGCCACGTTTTGGAATTCGCCGACGGCCGCATGGAAACCGCGAAGAAGCCCGCGCCGAAACCGGTCAAGCAGCCGAAGCCGGTCGTGGAAAAAACGCCGACCGCGGAAACGGAAAATACTTTGGCCGAAGTGACGATCGAAACGATTGCGCCGCCCGCCGCCGCTTCCGAAATGCCAGCACCGGTTTTGGAAACTCCTGCGGCGGAAGTTGCTCCGGTCGTTGAACCAGTCATGGTCGCCGCCGCCGAACCCGGCAGCACGCCGGCATAAATCAAAATTAATCTCGCAACGATTCGCAAAATGGCCGGCTATTTTTTAGCCGGCCATTTTCTTTGCGCGCGGTGGCAGAAAAATTCTTTGCGCGCCTTGCGCCTTTGCGTGAGAATTAGCGCATGAGTTTAGTTGTCGCCGAAAATTTACCCGACGCCACCGGCCATTTTGGACCGTTCGGCGGACGTTATGTGCCCGAGACCTTGATGCACCCGCTGCAGGAATTGGAGGAAGAATATTTCCGCGCGCAGCACGATCCGGAGTTTCAGAAAGAACTGAGTTATTACCTCACCGAATTTGTCGGTCGCCCGTCGCCGCTTTATTTTGCCGAACGCCTCACCAAGGAACTCGGCGGCGCGAAAATTTATCTCAAGCGCGAGGACCTCAACCACACCGGCGCGCACAAAATCAACAACGCCCTCGGCCAGATTCTTTTGGCGAAGCGCATGGGCAAGACCCGCATCATCGCCGAGACCGGCGCGGGGCAACATGGTGTTGCCTCCGCTACGGTCGCCGCGATGTTCGGGATGAAATGCGTCATCTACATGGGCGCAGTGGATTGCCAGCGGCAGGAGCTCAATGTTTACCGCATGAAAATGCTCGGCGCGGACGTCGTGCCGGTTCACGCGGGGCAAAAGACGTTGAAAGAAGCCGTCAACGAAGCCATGCGCGACTGGGTGACGAACCTCCGCCACACGCATTACATCCTCGGCACGGCTTACGGCGCGCATCCGTATCCCGTGATGGTGCGGAATTTCCAGCGCATCATCGGCGACGAGGCGCGCGCGCAGATTTTGGAAAAGGAAAAGCGGTTGCCCGACATGCTCATTGCTTGCGTCGGCGGCGGCTCGAACGCCATCGGACTTTTTTATCCGTTCCTCGACGACCAATCCGTGAAGCTCGTCGGCGTGGAAGCCGGTGGACTCGGCATCCAGCCCGAGCAGCACGCGGCGCGGTTTCAAGGTGGCTCGCTCGGCGTGTTGCAAGGCACGCGCAGCTACATTTTGCAGGACGACTTCGGCCAGATCCAATCCACGCACAGCGTCAGCGCCGGACTCGATTACGCCGCTGTCGGACCGGAACACGCGTGGTTGCGCGACGCCAGCCGTGCCGAATACACCTACGCCACCGACGACCAGGCGCTCGAAGCCTTCATGAAACTCGCGCGGCTGGAAGGCATCATCCCCGCGCTCGAAAGCGCCCACGCCGTGGCCGAGTGCATGGTGCGTGCGCCGAAGCTGGGCAAAGATAAAATCATCATCGTGAATCTTTCCGGTCGCGGCGACAAAGACGTGGCGCAAGTGGCGGCGAAGGTGAAGTTGGAAATGCCGAAGTGAATTGGCCGCAAGGGAAAACTGCTTTGTTGCGCGCAACCAAATTGCTATACTTAATCAAGTAGTGGCGGAGATGGGTAATGGGTCTAATCAAGCGTATGCTCATGCTGCATTCACGCTGTCCCCATCTCCGCCAAAATCTTTTAATCACGAAGGCACGGGATGATTTTTAATATCACGAATCGCTTTCAGCAATTTGATGGTTACATCGGCGTCAAGTTTATCCCCTTGGTATCGCACCTCGTATAATCCCTGAAGGTTTGAAGGCAAGCCTGCTCCGTCACGGACTAACAAAATAAAACGTCGGCCATAAAGCGCCATAGCTGCACCGATCTCAATGAGGACATTAGGATTCCACACAGTCTTCTGTTCGCCTTCTTGGGTAATCATTTTCTGCTCGGAATCCACATGAATAATGGCAGCACTACAACGGCGCATATCACTCATTACTTTGTCGGGCACGGGCTGCGAGACAGATTCAATTTCGGTGGCAACAACAGGCTCAAGTTCACCAAAGCTGAGAAGCTCCTTCAAAGAATCTACGAAGGCGCGATTTTTTCCGTGACTGATGAAAACTTTGCGATTTTCAGTCTTTGAAAGACCGACCTGTGCGGCGGCTGGTGTTACTTTCACTTCGGGCGCAGGCGGTGGCAATTGCAAATCTTCAGAAGCTTCTGTTTCGTTTTCTGGAGCACTACCATCAGCTTTGGGTGTGGCTTGAGGCCTAACTCCATGAAGATTTACATACAATTGGCCTTTTATGTCAGTGAACAAACCCAACGACTTTGCGCCTGCCATTATTAAATCAAGTGTGCGCTTGGCAGACTCGCTTGGAACACCAAGATGTTCCAAAACATTTAGGGCAATGTCTTCACGCGGGAGTCGGTTGCCATTGTATTTCGTCAAAAACTCTCTCGGCACTCGCGGCTTGAGAAACGCCTCTCTCTTGGCTGACAAATCATCGCCTTCGATTGTTGGTTTGAGAATTCGTTTAGCAAGTGCCGTAGGTGTTATATCCGTCGCGTTGTATCCGCCGTCAGTCAGGCCATAGGCAATTGATGTTCCACAAAGCATCCGAAAAGCGCTCGAAGTTGGTGAAATCGATAAGGCGTGGGCTAGGTGAAGAGGTTTGATTGGTCCGAAGGCGTAATTTTCTCCGATGGCTCGCGCCACGGCTAGCGCTTCGTCCAGCGTATATGCAGGCACATCACCTTGTGAGACACGGCTGCGCCGGTCTTTCCCATTCCCAGAATTTTCTTTTTTCATTTTGGTGCGGCTAAAATGCCAAACAACAAAACAAAAAGCAACCACTAATTTGTCAGAAGTTATCCACAAGTAGATAACAATTCAAAAAAACCCATATTTAACAGCATTTTTCTTTGGATTGTTTGTGTGTTTGTGTGAATTTATGCGGTTTTAATTCGTGTTTGCGATGCCTCTAAAAACGCGTTGCTGAAACGCAAAGAGAAGTTTCTGGAAATGGGAAAGACTGGCGAAGCTGTTCCTCATTTAGTGAAAGTAAAGCGATGTAAAAAATGGGAGTGCCTGAACTCGGACACCGGCGAAGATTTGGCGGAAGAAGTCCGCAAATATCACCTCCACGATTTCTCGAACTGGAAGAACCACGCCGCCCTTGCCCGCGTCTTCGCCCGGCTGGAAAAAGATTTACGCCCCAGCCTTCGGCAAATAACCATCATCCCAACGGGATGAAATCATTCAGCCCAGGGTTGGCGGTCCGAGCCGGGCTGGCGAGGAGCGCCTACCCTGGGACAGTCAATCAAAAATATTTTCAACCCCAACGGGGTTGCATCGCCGTTTCGCGCGTAAGGGTTCAACCCTTTCAGGGTTGATGTCATTTGTGATTCGTCACCCAGCGTAGCCCCGACTTAGTCGAGTCAACGCTGGGCTGAATGATGAAATCCCTTTGGGATTTTTCTCCGCGTCTCTGCAACTCTGCAGTTAAAATCCCGTTGAGGGATTCCGCGCCGTTGAAAAAACGGGAGTGCTTGGACTCGGCCACCGGCAAAGCTTTGGCGGTAGCCGTCCGTAAACATAATCTCCCTGCTTTCTCGACCTGGCAGCCTCCGCCGCCTTGGCCCATGCCTGACTGTCTGTTTTTGACCACCCACAAAGGGGTGGGAGCGTCCAAACTCGGTTTTTTGTGTGTTTTTTGACCGTCCGACGCTCTTCCCGCATCGTCCGCCATGGTTCCCGCCCTGTCCGTCACCGCTCCCGAGACGTTCGACGCCCTTCCCGGTCATTCCGACACGGTTCCCGCATGGTCCGTCGCTGTTCCCGGTTGGTCCGACACGGTTCCCGCCTCATCCGACGCTCTTCCCGGTTCAACCGGCAGGCATTCCCGTTACTCCATCGTGGCTCCCGCATGGTCCGACGGTGTTCCCGAATCGTCCGTCACGGTTCCCGAATCGCCCGACGGCGTTCCTATTGGGTGCGTGGCGGCAGCCGTCCGCAAACATCACCTCCCCGATTTCTCTAACTGGAAGAACCACGCCGCCTTTGCCCGCGCCTTCGCCGGCTGGAAAAAGATTTGCGCGCCGGCTGAATCATTTCACCGTTTTCGCGCGGCTAAAAATCGTTCCACATATTTGCCGAGCAGGTCGGCCTCCAGGTTCACCGCGTCGCCCACTTTTCGTTCGCGCAAAACCGTGACTGCAAACGTGTGCGGAATGATCCAGATGCGGAAACTTTTTTTCGACACGGCGGCCACCGTGAGGCTGATGCCGTCCACCGTGATGGAGCCTTTGAAAACGATGTAGCGCAGCACGTCCGCCGGCGCGGCGATGTCGAGCACATGATCCTTGCCGGCGCGCTCCCACTTGATGATTTTGCCGAGGCCGTCCACGTGGCCGCTCACGAAATGGCCGCCCAGCTCGCCATTCGCGCGCAGCGAGCGTTCGAGATTCACGAGCGAACCGACCTTGGCGAATTGAAAATTGGTGCGCCGCCAGCTTTCCTGCAGCAGATCGAACTGGATTGATTTTGCTTTTCCGCGCGCAGAAATTTTCACCGCCGTCAAACAGCAGCCGTTCACCGCCACGCTCGCGCCCAGCTTCAGCCCGCGACCGCAGCGGTTCGCGCGCACGGTCAGCGCGATGGATTGGCCGGTCGGCTGGATTTTTTCGATGACGCCCGTTTCTTCAACAATGCCGGTGAACATGGCGCAATGTTGCAGGTTAAAGGTTGAAGGTTGCAAGTTTTTCGCGCGCCAACCGGCAACTTTCAACTTTCAACGGGCAGCTAATTTTGCGGTCAGCAACAAATCTTCGCCCAGCCTGCGCCATTCAACGTCGCGGAGTTGGAGCACTTCCCGCAAATTTTTTGCGCCGGCGCCGGCCACGCCTTTGCGCGCGTCGCGGCCGCCCAGAATTTTTGGCGCATAGAAAAACGCGACGCGCTGCGCGAACCCGCCCAGCAAAAATGACGCGTTGACCTCGCCGCCGCCCTCGACCAGCAGGCTGGCCACATTTTCCGCGCCGAGTTTTTTCAGCAGCCAGCGCAGATCAATTTGCGACTTGCGATTTGCGACTTGCGATTTTTTTCCCGGCGCGACGATGACCTTCACCTTTTTCGCCAAAGCAGCAGCGCGATTCTTCGGCGCACGTTTGGACACGACAATTGTCGTCAACGTCGCGTGTTCATCGCTCACCACTTTCGCACTCAACGGCGTCCGCGCCAGCGAATCCAAAATGATTCGGCGAAGCCGCAAATTTTTGTTCTGACTTCTGACTGCTAACTTCTGACTTCTAGCCGTCAAACTCGGATCATCCGCCAGAATCGTGTTGATGCCAGCGAGGATCGCATCCGAGCCTTGGCGCAATTTCATGCCATGCGCGCGGGCTTTTTCGCCGGTGATCCATTTGGACTCGCCGCCGGCCGTGGCGATTTTTCCGTCCAACGTCATCGCCGCCTTGACCGTGACGAACGGCGTGCGGTGAACAATCCAGTGATTGAACGCCTCGTTCAGTTTTGCACATTCATCGCCCAAAATGCCGTGAACGACTTGGATTCCCGCGCGCCGCAAAATTTCAAAACCTTTGCCCGCGTGTTGCGGATTCGGATCGGTCGCCCCGACGACGACCTTTTTTAGGCCGGCAGCAATGATCGCTTCCGTGCAAGGCGGCGTGCGGCCGTGCGTGCAGCAAGGTTCCAGCGTGACGTAAAGCGTCGCGCCGCGCGGATCGAAGTTATTTTTTTGGGCATCGCGCAATGCCTCGATTTCCGCGTGCGGCCAACCCGCGCGCCGATGCCAGCCGCGGCCGATGATTTTGCCGTTTTTCACCAGCACCGCGCCGACCATCGGATTCGGGGAAGTCGCGCCGTAACCGCGCCTGGCCAGCCGAATGGCTTCACGCAAAAACGTAAGCTCGCGAAGTTCGGACAAAATATTTTTGCGTCTTTGCGTCTTTGCGTGAGTGTTCATTCCTCAAACAACGCCTGCGCGAACTGCTTCGCGTCGAACGGCTGCAAGTCGTCCGGCTGTTCGCCGAGGCCGATGAACTTGATCGGCAGGCCGAGTTCTTTTTGGATGGCGACGACCATGCCGCCTTTGCTCGTGCCGTCGAGCTTGGTCACGATGAGGCCGGTCAGCGGCACGGCCTTGTGAAATTCCCGCGCCTGGTTCAGCGCGTTCATGCCGGTCGTCGCGTCGAGCACCAGCAACACCTCGTGCGGCGCGCCGGCGAGCTGCTTGCCGATGACGCGATGCAATTTTTGCAATTCCTGCATCAGATTGGACTTCGTGTGCAAACGCCCCGCCGTATCAATGAAAAGGTAGTCCGCCTTGCGCGCCTGCGCAGCGGTGACGGCGTCGTGCGCCACGGATGCCGCGTCCGCGCCGTAGCCGCTGGCGATGACATCAATTTGCAAACGCGTGCCCCACAGTTTCAACTGCTCAATGGCCGCCGCGCGAAAGGTGTCGCACGCCGCGAGCAGCACGGTTTTTTTCTGCGCCTGAAAATAATTGGCCAGCTTCGCGCTCGTCGTCGTTTTGCCCGTGCCGTTCACGCCGACGATGGAAACGACGCAGGTGCTGCCGGGCATTTCGCGCAAACCGGATTTGTTCGCGGACAAACTTTTTTCAATCTCCGCGCTTGCGATGGCAAGATAATCAATGCCTGCGCCGCCCTGCGTTTCGTAGGCTTTTTTGACGGCGGAAATAATTTGCGCGGTCATCGCCATGCCCAGATCGGCGGCGACCAGCGCGGCTTCGAGCTCCTCGATGGAATCCGCCGTCAGCCGCGGCGAGCGCGTGACGATGCGCTTGATTTCATGGACAAGCTTGGCCTGGGTTTTTTGCAGACCGGCCTTGAATTTGGCGAAGAGACCCATTTTGGAAATGAAAAATTAAGAATGCAGAAACTATTTTACCACCGCACGTTTTTCGTCGGCCGATTTTTTGGCGGCGTAAAGGCGTTGCACATATGCGTAAGGCAGCTTGATCGTGCCGATGAGCGGCTTGATTTTGCTGAAACCGTGGCAATCCGAACCGCCGGTCACGAGCAGATGATATTTTTCGGCGAACTCCAGATAACGCTCGGCCATCGCGGTGGAATGTTTCGTGTGAAAACATTCGATGCCGTCCAGTCCGGCGTCCACCAGGTCGGGAATGATTTCATCCGTGCGGTTCAAACCCGGATGCGCCATCACCGCCAGCCCCCCGGCCTGATGAATCAGCTCGACGGCCTCGAGCGCGGACATTTTGGTTTTTGGGATCCAAGCGGGCCGGCCTTTTTTCAGATATTTTTCAAACGCCTCGTCGAGGTTGCCGATTAATTTTTCTTTCACGAGCGCGCGCGCGACATGCGGCCGGCCGGGTGATTTGCAATTGGCCAGCGCGAAAACCGCCTCCGCCTTGAGCGGAATGCCCTGCTGATTCAGCGCCGCGACCATTTCGCGGATGCGCTCCTGGCGGACGGCTTGAAACTCGGCGATGCGCGCGAGCAAAACCTTGTTTTGCGTATCCACGAGGTAGGCGAGAATGTGAACTTCAACGTCCGCATGTTCCGCCGTGAGTTCGGTGCCGGGAATAAATTCCATCTGCGCCGCCGCGCACGCCGCCGCCGCACGCGCGCAGCCTTCGAGCGTGTCATGATCGGTCAGCGCGATGGCGCGGAAACCGATCTGGCTCGCGCGCGCCACCAATTCTTCCGGCGTGAAGGTGCCGTCGGAAAAAAACGTGTGCAGATGGAGATCGGCGAACATGTGCATCAAAAATGAAAGATGAAAGATGAAAAATCGGGAACGCAGGAGGCGCGCCCGCCATTTTTAATTTTGAATTTTTTCATTTAACGGTTCGCGCCGGGCGAAGAATTTCGCCGCGAATCTTGTCGAGAATGCCGTTCACGAATTTGCCGCTGTCCTCGGTGGAAAATTTTTTCGCGATGTCCACCGCTTCGTTAATGCTGACGGCGGGCGGAATGTCCTCGCGATGCAGCATCTCGTAAATGGCGAGTCGCATGACATTGCGGTCCACGGCCGCGATGCGGTGAAAATCCCAGTTCCTGGCGTGGCTTTTGATCTTTTCGTCAATCGCGTCGCGGTGCTGGATGACACCCTTGATGAGCGGTTCCGCGAAGAGGCGCATCTCCGCTTCCTCGACGGTGGGCGGCGGCAGTTCGGTGACTTCGCCCCATTTGGCGTGGCCTTTTTCATCCTCAATCGCGGCGGCGCGCTGGGAATTCCAGAACGTCGCAAGCTCAAGCTCGAGATTTTCCGGTGGATTCAGATCGTGCTGAAACAGAAATTGCACTGCGCGTTCGCGCGCTTCGCGTCGTTTGCCCATAACTGCAATCTACCGGAGAAAACGGAGAAAACGGAGAAAAAATTTTCACTTTTGTTGCCTTAGTTTGCTTCTGTGAAAACTTTCCGATAAAATTTGCGCCATGAACGTTGGCAAATTATTGCACACGCGCTACCGCGTGAACGACCTCGAACGCACGGTGAAATTTTATCGCGACATCCTCGGCCTAGAGGAAACGCGGCGGCACATCTCGCCGCGCGGCGCGCAGCTCGTTTTTTTGAAATCGCCCGCGAGCGAGGAGGAGATCGAAATCTGTTTCAACCCCGCCAGCGAACCGGTGCAAGTGCAGCCGGACTTGACGCACCTCGCGTTTGAAGTCGCCAGCCTCGCCGAATTTGAAAAACACCTCGCCGCGCACGGCTTGAAATTTTCCGACGGTCCGACAACGACTTCCAGCGGTTCCATCATCGCGTTCGTGGATGCGCCGGAAGGCTACGAAATCGAACTGATCCAGAAAAAATAATCGGCTTCAATTTAAAATCAAAAACCCAAGACTAAGAATTATTTAACATGAGCGTTCTCATCGTCGGCACCACGGCATTGGATTCCATCAAAACTCCCACGGCGGAAAATCCGCGCCTGCTCGGCGGTTCGGCCAGCCACGCGGCGGTCGCGGCCAGTTTTTTTTCCCCCGTCCAGTTGGTCGGCGGCGTCGGCGAAGATTTTCCGAAAAAATATGTCGAGTTGTATCGCAAGCACGGCATTGACCTCGCCGGTTTGCAGATGTTGCCCGGCAAAACGTTTCATTGGTCGGGCGAATATGAGTTGAACATGAACAACCGCCGCACGCTGGCGACCGAGTTGGGCGTGATCGAAACGTTTTCGCCGACGCTGCCGAAAGCCTATCAAAACGCGGCGTTCGTGCTGCTCGGCAATATCGCGCCGGCATTGCAGCTTTGCGTCTTGGATCAGATGAAGAAGCCGAAATTTGTCGTGGCCGACTCAATGGATTTGTGGCTGAACATCGCGCTGCCTGATTTGCTGAAACTGCTCAAGCGCATTGACGGCTTTGTTTTGAACGACAGCGAAGCGCATCAATTGACGAAGGAGGATAATGTTTTCAATGCGCTGAAAAAAATCCACAAACTCGGACCGAAATACGTCATCATCAAAAAAGGTTCGCACGGTTCCATTCTCTCCGGCCCGAAAGGCATCTTCATCTGCCCCGCGTATCCGTTGCCCAAAGTCGTGGACCCGACGGGCGCGGGCGATTCGTTTGTCGGCGGCATGATGGGCTATCTCGCGACGGCGAAAGGCGCGATTGATGCGAACATCCGGCGCGCGATGGTCTATGGCAGCGTCACCGCAAGTTTTTGCTGCGAAGGTTTTGGCTTGAACACGACGACGAAGACCAAGCGCGCGGACATCGAGAAGCGCGTGAAGGAATTGGAAAAGCTGACGCAGTTTTAGTCCGCAAAAGAATCATTGCACCGTCAAAATTTCCGGGCGCAACTGGCCGATGCACTGCGCGGGCAGGCGCTGGTCAAGGGAACCCGCGACGGGTTTCTCCAAACCCACATGCCCGTCGGCAAACGTCACGTTCGCTTTTTGCGCGTGGCGAAAATGGCCGTTCGGCGTGTTGTTCGGATTCGCATAATTCGTCTCCAAATCCACATTGTAAAATTCCTCGAACATCGGATTGCCCGCCGACGCAGGCGCTTGAAACGTGTTGACCTGCGCGGCGTCGGCATAGAACGCGGTGTCGGCGGGATGCAAAATTTTGGCGGCGCTGATCGGCGGCTGGCTTTGGGCGGCGAACAGATAGGAGTTGCAGCCGTAGCTGAAAATGACGTTCGTGCCTTTCAATTTGAACTGCGGCGAGTTCCACGCGGGCGAGGGACAGAGCCGCACATTGCTGCCATGCAGATACGGAAACAGATTGCCGGTGGACAGATCAAACGCGCGCTGGCCTTCGGGAACCATCGTGCCTTGCAACCACCCGAACCACCATTGCTGGCCGGTGGCGGTCGGAACGGCGCACCGGTTGAAGAGCAGGTTCGCGTTGTCGCCCAGATAAATTTCCGTTGCAAGGCCAAGCTCGCGCAAGTTGCCGATGCAGTCGGCGCGTTGCGCGGTGGCCTTGGCGCGGCCCAGCGCGGGCAACAGCATCGCCGCGAGAATGGCGACAATGGCGATGACCACCAGCAGTTCGATCAGCGTGAATCCCGGCGCGCGGCGGGAAGGTTGCGGGGCGGGGTGGAGCGACAGCGCCTGTTGCAGCTGGAATTTTTCCACGCAGTTCTGGCAAATGCACGCGCGGTTGCGGGAAGGTTCCGGCACGCGGGCGAGCAGCGCTTCGGGCATCTCCACCTGCGCGCACCAGCACCGGCCCTTGTAGGCGGCGGGCGAACATAGCTGGCAGTGGTTCGCCTCGCGGCACAACGGGCAGCAAGCCGGATTGTCAAACAGCGGCAAGTTCATGACCGAGGGGGCTGAAAAATTTCCCCGCGCGCGGCCAGGGCGGCGTGAACGAAGATCTTTTCGGCGTCATTCATTTGGGACCAGCGCGCAATTTCGTCCCGCGACCGCGCGCAGCCGATGCAAAATTCGGCGGCATCGAGCAGGCAAACACCGGTGCACGGGGAGGTGAGGTTGAGCGCGGTTTTACCAATCGGTTTCATGGCAGGTCGGCGCGCACGCGATAAAATGATTGGCCGGCGGGCGCGTTGGTCGCCGACAAAATCAAATTTGTCCCGTTTCCGAAAACAGCCGGCGCGGCGGGTGTCCACGTCTGGAGATTGGTGGATTCCTGGAGCGTGTAAAGCCAGTTGGTGTCGCTGGCGAACTGAATTTGCCCGGCGACGCTCGTGTTGATTTGGTCCACCGGCAGCGGCGTGGCGAAGGCGAGATTGGCCACGGTGCCTTGCGCGAAAGCGGAATCACCGTAGCCGTCGTCGGTGTAGTTGTTGATGGAGAGCGTATCGAGCTGGAAATTGGTCGGGCCGTTGGCATAAATATTCGGCAGCAGGGTGAACACCTGGCCGTTCAAATAAACCGCGCCTTGGATGGCGGCGGTGCCGGCGCGATGGATGAGCACCACGCGGTAAGTCGTGCCGGGATTCAGCGTCTGATCGTCGTAAGCGAAATAAAATCCGGCGTAGCCAAGTTGTGAATCTTTTAACGTGGCGTCCAGCGAGGCCGCGTCGCCGAAAGCGTCGGCCGGAAAATAATCGAACTCGAACAGGTTCGGCGACGGGCTGTTCGCGCGGTTAAAATCCGCGTTCGTCGCGTCGGCCAAATGCAACAGCCCGATGGCCAGTTCAAAGCCGTAGCCGGACGCCGTGGCGTTGGTCACTTGCAGATCAAATTGCACGCAGAAACTGTCGTTCGTCGTGAGGGTCACGCCGAGCGGATGATAAAAATAACTGTTGGGCTGCGTGGAATCCCACGTTACATCGAGCACTTGATTGGTCGAATCCCATTGAAACCGGTTCGTGTCGCCGAAAACCTGCCAACCGGCGAGCGCGGGGTCGGTGGCAAATTTTTCGACGAGGGTCGTTGCCCGGCCGGTGGAAGCGGCGAGCAGAACCGGCAGCAGCAATAAATGAAGCCGCACCGTTTTTTTATTGCGATGGGAGAAACCTAACAGAACGATTCCCGCCAGAGCCAGCGTCCCGGTCGCCGGTTCTGGCACGGCGGCAATCGCGTCCAAGTCCAGCACGCCGCTTTGCACTTCGATGCGGACATAATCCGCGCTCGCCAAATTCACGCTGTTGCTGTTCGCGTCCTGTGCCCACGCAAGTTGATAGCCCGTGCCGCCTGCCGAACCGGCGTAAAGTGATTCGATGCCCGCGAGATTCAAGCCGGTGAAACTGGCCGCGGTGAGCGACGGATTGACGGCAATTTGCGGATTGCCGCTGCCATCGGTCGGAAACAACTGGCCAGCCGGCGGCGCGAGCACCGGATTCAACGTGAACCAGGTGGCAGCATCCGCACTCACCTGCACCAGAAGCGAGGCGCTGTGAAAATAAAGGCCGCTGACACCGGAGCTGCTGTTGACGAAAAACTCATTCGCAAAAAAAATGAAATTAATGCCGTAAGGATCGGACGGATCGTTCACAATCGGCGACGACATCTGCAAGGTGATTTGGCCGCCCGCACCGATGGAAACGAGCTGGCTTTTGGAATACGGCGGTGCGAACGGGGTGACAGAACCGCCCAAAGCGGGCGCGCCGAGCGCCGCCGCCGCGTTAGTATAACCGGCGGCAAAACCGGTGCCGGGATTGTAATCAATCACCGTGCTCGCAAATTGCGCACGGGTAAACGTGGGGATAAGGAACAGGCTGGCGAGCGCCAGCGAACGGATTTTTTGCATTCGGCTGATCTTTCAATTTTGTTTCGCAAAAAAAAATTCGCGAAACGGTTTTGGGTTGAGAGACCAGAGCGGAGCTTGAAGGCTAAAATAAAAAACCTCCAGACTCCGGCAAAACGGGGAATGAAGGCATTCAGCGAATCCTGACGACAACGGATCGTCGGGCTGGCCTCATCCTTCTCTTTGCGGAGAAGTTGCCAGAAAGTCCAATGCCCAAAGTCCAACGTCCAAAGTTAATTGACTTTGGACTTGCGACTTTGGACTTAGGACTCGCCAGCGCGACGAGCACAATCAAACCGGTATCCTGGCTTCGGCATCAAACCTCGCTCCCGCCTTCCCAAGTTTTCACTTGGTGGCATTGGGAGTTTGTAGCCGTTACAGTGGCGCAACCGTCCCGGATTTTCACCGGGTTCCCTGACATTTGACTGTGATGGGTCGGCGGAAAAATTTCCGCCGGTTTCAAAGAGCGCTTTCTTTTTACGCGGAATATTTTTTTTTCCAAGCTAAATTTTCCGTGTGCGGAAAACTTGCTTCAAAACGCCAGCATTCCCATAATGTCCCTCCAAAAATAATTTATGAACCAGACTCCCATTCGTGTGGCGATCACCGGCGCGGCCGGCCAAATCGGTTATTCACTCCTGTTCCGCATCGCGTCCGGCGCGGCGTTCGGGCCCGATCAACCCGTCATCCTGCACCTCATCGAAGTGCCGGATGAAAAGGCGATGGCCGCGCTGCACGGCGTCTGCATGGAACTCGACGACTGCGCGTTTCCGCTGCTCAAAGGACTCGTGCCGACCTCCAATCTCGACGAAGGTTTCAAAGGCGTGAACTGGGCGCTGCTCGTCGGCGCTGTGCCGCGCAAGCAAGGCATGGAACGCAAGGACCTCCTCGGCATCAATGGCAAGATTTTCACCGGCCAGGGCAATGCGATTGCGAAGAATGCCGCGAGCGATGTCCGCGTGCTCGTCGTCGGCAATCCGTGCAACACGAACGCGCTCATCGCCGCGAACAACGCACCGGGCGTGCCGAAGAATCGCTTCTTCGCCATGACCGCGCTCGACGAAAACCGCGCCAAATCGCAGCTCGCGAAAAAGGCGAGCGTGGATGTCACCGCCGTCACCAACCTCGCCATCTGGGGCAATCACAGCGCGACGATGTATCCCGATTTTTACAACACCAAAATTCAGGGCCGCCCCGTTCCCGATGTCATCAGCCACCGCGAATGGCTGGAAAAAGATTTCATCACCACCGTGCAACAGCGCGGCGCGGCCATCATCAAGGCGCGCGGTTTGAGCAGCGCCGCCAGCGCCGCGAACGCCGCCGTTAATACGGTCTACAAACTCACGCACCCGACGCCCGCCGGCGACTGGTTCAGCGTGGGCGTGCATTCCGACGGCAGCTACGGCATCGAAAAGGGTTTGATCTTCAGCTATCCCATCCGCAGCAACGGCACGGATTTTGAAATCGTCCAAGGCGTGCCGCTCAACGAATTTAGCAAGGCGAAAATTGCCGCGACGGAAAATGAATTGAAGGAAGAGAAGTCACTCGTCGCGGACTTGCTGCCGAAATAATGTTTATTTCAGTTTTAGCCACCGAGGCACAGAGCCACAGAGAAAATTCCCCTCTGTGTCTCTGTGACTCTGCGGCAATTCTGTTTTAGTTGAAATGAAATCGCGTCCCAGAATCGGTGAAGTTGGCGAGCTGTCCGTGCCCACCGACATTAAGCACGCCGTGGAATTTCACGGCGACGGCATGCCTGCCGTCGTGTCCACGCCGAACATCATCCAATTTCTCGAACGCACCGCGCGCCACACGCTCGCGCCGCATCTCGAAGCGGACGAACGTTCCGTCGGCCTCGAGATTGACATCCGCCACCTCGCGCCGACGCCCGTCGGCCAGACAATCCATTGCCGCGCGCAAGTCATCTCGGTGGATGGCAGCAAGATTCAATTCCAGATCGAAGCCCGCGATGCGCACGAAGTCATCGTGCGCGGCCTGCACAAACGCGCCGTCATCCGCACGGAAAGTTTCACGAAGCGCGTGAAGGCCAAGGGCGGCTGAATCTTTTGCCACCGAGGCCCAGAGGACGGAGAGTTTAAAATTCTCTCTGTGACCTCTGTGCCTCGGTGGCAAATTCTTTTTCTTCTGCAAATCGTGTGCTATTTTCAGCGCACTTATGGCTTTTGATTCCTTTCGCGATTTCGTCACCGCCCTCGACAAGGCGGGCGAACTCAAACGCATTTCCCAGCCCGTCGCCACCGAACTCGAAATCACCGAGATCGCCGATCGCGAAATGAAATTGCCCGGCGGCGGCAAGGCGCTGCTGTTCGAGAAACCCACCGTCAATGGCGTCGTCTCGCCGTTCCCGGTGGCCATCAACACGCTCGGCTCGCACAAGCGCATGGCCATGAGCATGGGCGCGGAATCCGTGGACGAAGTCGCCAACGAACTCGGCGCGCTGATGAAGGCCAAGCCGCCGACGAGTTTCAAGGAAGCCATCAAGCTGCTCTCGCTCGCGCTGGATTTGCGCCATGCGAAACCGAAGACGGTGAAGAGCGGTTCATGCAAAGATGTCATCCACAAATACGATGCACCCGGTGCATCGAAGAGTTGGCCGAAAGCGCCCGATGTCAATCAACCTTCAACTTTCAACACACAGCCGCCCACGCTCGCGAACATTCCCATCCTCCGCTGCTGGCCGCTCGACGGCGGACGTTTCATCACGCTGCCGTGTGTCGTCACGCGCGACCCGGACACGGGCGAGCGCAATCTCGGCATGTATCGTATCCAGATTTACGACGACAAAACCACCGGCATGCACTGGCAGTTGCAGAAAGTCGCCGCGCGTCATGGCCGTCGGTATTACGAAAAGGGCGAGCGCATGCCCGTCGCCATTTTCATCGGCGGCGACCCGATGTTTCCGTTTGCTGCCACCGCGCCGATGCCGGACGGTCTGGATGAATTTCTGCTGGCCGGTTATCTCCGCAAAAAATCCGTCGAACTCGTGAAATGCGAGACGAACGACCTCGAAGTTCCCGCCAACGCCGACTTCGTCATCGAAGGTTACATTGACCCCACCGAACCTTTGCGCGACGAAGGGCCGTTCGGCGATCACACCGGCTATTACACGTTGCCCGAGCCGTATCCGGTGTTTCACATCACGGCCATCACGCATCGCAAGGACGCGGTGTATCCGGCGACGATTGTCGGCATCCCGCCGATGGAGGATTTTTACATCGGCGGCGCGAGCGTGAAATTGTTCCTGCCGATCTTCAAGATGAATTTCCCCGAGATCGTGGACATTGCGCTGCCGGCGGAAGGCGTGTTCCACAACCTCGTGTTCGTCAGCATCAAGAAAACCTACCCGATGCAGGCCTACAAGATCATGCACGGCCTCTGGGGCATGGGACAGATGATGTTCACGAAATACATCGTGGTGGTGGACGCCGGCGTGAACGTGCACAACACGAGCGAAGTGCTGTTCCATCTCACGGCCAACACCGATCCGCAGCGCGACAGCATCTTCACCAAAGGCCCGTCCGACGTGCTCGACCACGCGACGAGCGAGATCGCCAGCGGCAGCAAAATGGGTTTTGACGCGACGAAGAAAATTCCCGGCGAAGGTTTTAAACGCGCCTGGCCGCCGCTCATCAAGATGGATGACGCGGTGAAAAATAAAATCAATTTCCTGCTTGGAAATGCCGGTGACAAGACTTGATGGAAAGCATAAGCTTTCACCGTCGAATGAAAAACCGCGTTCAACCAATTGATGCCGCCACGGCCCAGCGGTGGGCACGTCGGCTGACAATGCGCGTCGGCAAAGTTTTGGCAGCACATCCGCAGGCCAATCCTGACAACGTCCGTCATACCTTGATTCTGCTGGAGCAACCGCCGTTGGAACGCCTTCAAAGGAGCTTAATCCGTGGCCGCGCCACTGCCATTTTCAGAAAGTGAACTCCGCCTGCTACAGGTTTTGCTGAAGCGCAAGGTGCGATTCATGGTCGTCGGGCTTTCCGCCGCGACGCTGCAAGGCGCACCCGTCGTCACGCAGGATGTCGACCTCTGGTTTGAAAATTTGGGTGAACCGAAAATCTCCCAAGCCTTGCAGGAAGTCGGTGCGGCGTATGTGCCGCCCAGTAATTTTAATCCGCCGATGCTCGCCGGCGCGGGCGCGGAACTTTTCGACATTGTAATTCGCATGGATGGGTTGGGAACCTTTGCCGAAGAATTCAAAAACTGCGTGGATGTTCGATTGGGCCGACAAAAGCTTAAGGTGCTCTCGCTGGAACGGATTCTCGCCAGCAAAATCGCCGCGAACCGCGCCAAGGACAAGCTGACCATCCCTGTGCTGCGCGACGCGCTGGCCGCAACGCAATCAGTGAAACGCCGTCCGAAGAAAAAATGAAAATTGACGCGACGAAGAAAATTTCCGGCGAAGGTTTCAAACGCGCGTGGCCGCCGCTGATCAAGATGGATGACAGCGTGAAGGCGAAGGTGGAAAAATTATTTGGCGGGAACAAATAATATGATTTCAGATTCGACTCCAACTCCTGAATCGAAAATAGGAAGAACGCCACCGCCAAACGTCGTCGTTCCGCCGGGGAAAATTTACATGACCGTCGGAGATATGCCGGCGTCTTTTACGCATGGTGTCTTGATGAAGGCGTTTGCAGACTATTCGGTCGCCATAGGCCGGGTAAAGGACGACAAAGTATCTTGGCTCGGTAGCGGAGTATTAGTGAGCAAAGGAAAGCATTTCGGCATTCTGACCGCCTATCATTGCCTTCATCAATGTTCACCTCAGGTCCAACTTGGCTCACACAGCGGCGATAAAATGTGCTTTCTTGTGAATCCAGGCAGAAGCATTTTCGTTCAACCAGAGGAGTTGTTGGAACATGAGCTCGCGGTTCCAAGAGTTGATGAATTCGGGCCAGATTTAACTTTCATTGAAATTCTATCCCCCGAACGCTTGGGTAGTTTCAAAGCTCGCGGCACTTTCTGGTCACTCGATAAGCAATCCAAAGATGTCTTAAAAGAGTTTGGGCAACCGTTAACGCCGGCGGCAACGGTTGGTTTTCCAGAGGTAGATTACAACACGATTCGGGAAGGCAATAAAGTCCGTGTTCAACTGCGCCACATGATTTATGACAATGCAATCAAGGAAGGCGCTGTATTTGAAAAAGACGGATGGGATTATCTTGATTCAACAATTTGGTATCCAGGAGATGCTGGCTTGCCTGCTTCATTCGCAGGTGTGAGCGGTGGCCCTGTTTGGGGAATGGACCTACTGCATCATAAGAACGATGGCCACATCAGCATTGAAAAGCACGCACTCATCGGGATAACTTTTTACCAGGTTTTCAGAAAAGGAGATGAAGGTAAATTGCGGGCGCATTTCATCAAATCAATCTACGACACGGCTTGGCGCAATTTTGATTAACGAACTTGCCGTCTCAGAATCCCAACGGGATTCCGTCCCAAAGCCCAGGGTTGCGAGGCACGAGCTACCCTGGGTCACCGTCCGCAAAAAATTCCCAACCGCAACGCGGTTGCGGGTCTTTGCAGACGGCCACCAGCTCCGTCAGGAGCGAAATCTTTGTAGAACTTCCGCCCAAACAATTCTCCAGCCCCGTCGGGGCGAAATATGCCGCTCCTGACGGAGCTTGAACCCGTTTTCATTCCGCATCTACAAATATGCCGCGCCGACGGCGCTTGACATTGGCTCACCCGGCGGCGTCGAGGCGCAGGATGCAATGGCCGTAGTCCAGCAGCGGTTCGCCGGGGACGGGTTGATGCGCGGGCGGGATGGCGTAAAGCCGGTTGGGCCTTTGCACGACGAGTCCGGCGGCCTTGAGAATCTTCAGGTGTTTGCTGCTCATGTCCACGCTGCAGCCGGCCACCCCGGCGAGTTCGGTCACGGACATGATCTCCCCAGCGCTCAACGCGCGGAGCATCCGCCAGCGCGCAGAATGGCCGAGGGCGGTCAGCAGCAGTTCGTGGTCGGGCAACGGTCGGGCAGGGTCGGCTTTTTTAGGAATGGCAATGGTTTCCATGCGTTTTATGTGAAAATCAACGTGTTTTGCGCATCTTGCATTGATTTAATGCTAAATTACAATAATTTTACATAGAATTACAATCTAAATAAATAGATTTACACTAATACATTTTAGAGATTAAGTTCTATACAGTAGATTTACACGTTAAATTTATAGTATTTAGCTATTATGCTATAGATTTACAGTAATAATAATTAGAGTTGCATAATCAATAGTTAGGATTTCAATAATCAACTATAGATTTACACTATAAAACACTAGATTTTTTTGAAATTGCCTCAGCTCATGCACTGGGCGGCAGAATTTCCCGCCCGAATTTTTTCTCCGTCTCCATCTCGCCCGCGATGGTCTTTGCAGATGGCTACCGAAGCCCCAGATTATTTCGATGCTTTTTGCAAATCGCGATCCAGTGCCGCGCCGTCGAAGGGAATGACAATGATTTTGCTGCCGTGGCCGTCATTGCCGTGTTCCGCATCTTTTTCCACGTCGATCACGGCCAGCGTGACGGCGGCCACGTGGCCATCTTCGATGTAGACGCCGGGCCGCTCCAGCTTGGGCCAGCGATTGACGGTGCCATCGGTGTAGCGCACAAAATTCACGGTCGGGTCGTAGGCAAGACCGCGATAAGTCCAGCCGTCAATGCCGTTGGCGGAAGTCAGGTGGTAGGCTTTGCGGTCGCTCCAGTTGTTGACGGTGATGTGATACAAACCGCCACTGAACCAGAGCACGGGGTCTTCGAGGTGTCGCAATTCGTTTTGCGGCATGCCGGCGATGTGCGGATAAATGTCCGGCCCGTGCGCGAGGTAAGGGCCAAGCACGCCGTTGGTGCTGAGCAGAACCACACCGGCGCGGCCGAACATCTCGTAATTTCCATCGGGCCGCAGCAGGATGATTTCATTGGAGGCGCGCCATTTCGGATTGTTTGCGACGGAGATTTTTCCGAGCAATTCCCATGGGCCGTCGAGCGATGAGGAAACATAGACCGTGCCGGGCCGCGTTTCGCTGATGACGATGGCGTAACGACCATCGGCCAATTGCAGCGCGGTGACGTTGTGGCCTTTGCCATCTTCGCTGTCGGGCCAGCACAAACCTTTGTCCACATACGGCCCGATCAGGTTGGCGCTCACGGCGTGGATGGCTTTTGACTGGAACCAGCCGTTGTGCCCGCGCGATTGTTCCCAGCGGCTGCCGAACAAATGATATTTGCCGTCCGGGCCCTTGATAATTTTTCCGTCCCAATAATCCCATTGCTGCATCGTGACATCTTCGAGGCCGTTCTTCACGTCGCGCGGGCCGACGGTCGCCGCGCCCCAGACGTTGGTGGTCAATGGACTGGTGATGGGCATCGGCTGAAAATAATCAATGAAGGTTTTGTCGGCTTTGGTCTCTTGGCCGAAACTGAAATGGATGCTCGCCAAGGCAATCAAAATCACTGGCAAGCAACGAGACGAACGCGCGGCGTGAAAGCAAATCGGTGGTTTCATTTTATGTCATTAAGCTTATCGCTTCTTCAATTCCGCAACAAGACTGCGGTTCAATCACGTTTATTAAAGACGCGGTGCGCCACGCGGTCGCTTTTGCGGCGATGCTGCCAGCCGGCTTGTTTTTCGGATTCGCGGAGGCGAGTGATTTCCAGTTGGAGTTTGAGGAAACTCTCGTGCCGTTCGCGCGCGAGCGTGCCGGCGGCGACGGCGGCGAGCACGGCGCAATTTTTTTCCTGCGTGTGCGTGCAATCGCGGAAATGGCAGCCGGACGCGAGCGCTTCGATTTCGGGAAAGGTTTCCTTCGCGCCCTGGCTCGCATCCCAGATGTGAAATTCCCTCATGCCGGGCGTGTCGATGACCACGCCGCCCTTCGGCAAAAAAATCATCTCGCGCCACGAAGTCGTGTGCCGCCCCTTGGAATCCTGCGCGCGCACTTCAATCGTCGGCATCAAATCTTCGCCGTAAAGCTGGTTGATGAGACTGGATTTGCCGACGCCGGAAGTGCCGATGAACCCGATGGTTTCGCCCTTTTTGATTTGCGCGGAAAGTTTTTTGATGCCGCGGCCCGTAAGCGCGCAAACCGCGAGCACGAGCGCATCGCCCGCCGCTTGCGTGGCTTCGGCGAGCTTGACTTCGAGGTCATCGCACAAATCAATTTTGTTCAGCACGACCACCGGCCGGGCGCCGCTGTCGTGCGCCATGACCAACATGCGTTCCAAACGCGCGGCGTTGAAAGTGGAATCGGCGGCGGTCACGAGGAAAACGGTTTCGATGTTCGTCGCGAGAATTTGCGCGGCGGTGTCGCGACCGCTGGTTTTGCGGACAATTTTGGTCGTGCGCGGCAGAATTGCCTGGATCATCGCCTTCGCTTCATTCGGCATAAGCTTCACCGCGACCCAGTCACCGACCTTGGGCAATTGAGCATGATCGCCGCGCGCTTCGTGCATGAGCTTGCCGATGATCTGCGCGGTGAGTTCGGCGTCCGCGGTCCAGACGCGATAAAAATGTTTGTCCTCCACCGCGACGCGCGCCGGCAAAAAACCTTTGGCAAGGTGGGGCGCGAACTGTTCGTCGCGCGCCGCATTCCAGCCGAGCTGGGTCAGGCCCATATGCAAAAAATGGATGGCATCGTTCGGGTCATCAGCAAAAATGGTGCATTGAAAAATCCGGCAAGGCACCAGCTTAGCCATTTCGCCGGCCGGCATCAACTCACTTGAACTTCCCTCGGGCCGGTGTATTTTGCGCGCAGAATTTTTAAAACCATGTCGCAACATCATCACGGTTCAAGCAAACCTGAGCGGGGCGAGCGCGGGCCGACGTTCACCAAAATTTTCCGCTGGCAGCCGGAAACGCCGGACGGGCCGATGCCGGTGCGCGTGGAAGTGGCCGGCACATTCAATGGCTGGCAGCGCGTGGCATTGAAGCGCGACCGCGTGTCCGGCGTCTGGCAGCTCACGCTGGAAAATATTCCCGGCAACCGCACGCATAATTACATGCTGCTCGTGAACGGCCGGCCGGTGAACGACAAATTTGCCGACGGCCTCGCCGTGCCGCACACCGAGGAAGAGAAGCAGCATCAGTTGGAGACGCCGCGCGGGCCGCGCGTGTTCCTGCTCGCCAGCCAGACGAAATAATTTTTCAAAAAAAATCTTGCGTGCGGGAAAAATCGGGTTAATAGTTAACCATATGGTTAAATGTTCTTCCCGCTTGCTGAACCGCACGTTTGCCGCGCTGGCGGATCCGACGCGCCGGCGCATCCTCGAACATCTCGCGCACGGCGACCGCTGCGTCACCGATCTGGCGCGGCCGTATGCCATGTCGTTGCCGGCGGTTTCGAAGCATCTGCGCATTTTGGAAAACGCCGGGCTGGTCAGCCGCCGCCGCCGCGGCCGCGTGCATTCGCTGAAACTGGAAGCCCAGCCGATGCAGCAGGCGCAGGCGTGGATCGAGGAGTATCGCAAATTCTGGGAGGGAAGTTTGGATCGCCTCGACCGCTTTTTAAACGAACTACAAGCCAAGGAGATCAAGCATGAGCACCAAAAATAATTCCGCCGCCGATGCGGCTGCACTGCGCGTCGTCATCACCCGTGTTTTAAAAGCGCCGTGCGCGCTGGTCTTCAATGCCTGGACGGATCCCACACAGATGGTGCAATGGTGGAGCCCCGCCGACATCGAGTGTCGCAGCGTGACGGCGGATTTGAAAATTGGCGGCGCCTATCGCATCCACATGGTTTCGGAAAAAGGGGATCACATCGCGATCGGCAATTATAAAAAAATCGTGCCTAATAAATTTTTGGAATTCACCTGGCAGTGGGAGCATTACGCGATGCCGGACAGCGTGGTGACGGTGGAGTTTGAAGATTTGGGAGCGACGACGCGCCTGACGCTGACGCATGAAGGCGTCCCGGATCAGGAAGATGCGGCCGATCACAAGCGCGGCTGGACTTCGGCCATCGAAAAATTTGCGGGCCTGATTGAAGCGAACAAAATTAACGCGGATTGACGGAGTAAAAACTTAAACCAACCAAATCAAAAAACTGAACTCCATGAAAAACACCCTCGTCCAACCCTACCTGTTCTTCGGCGGCCGCTGCGATGAAGCGCTTGAATTCTACCGCACCGCGCTCGGGGCGCAGGTGGAATTTCTCATGCGCTACCAAGACAGTCCCGAACCGATGCCGCCCGGCGCGTTGGCGCCGGGCTTTGAAAACAAAGTCATGCACACGACCTTTCGGATCGGTGAGGCGACGCTGATGGCTTCGGACGGCTGTGCCGCAGGCGCCAAGTTTGACGGCTTCTCGCTGTCGCTGGCCGTGACCACGACCGCCGAGGCGAACCGCGCGTTCGCCGCGCTCGCCGCCGGTGGCCAAGTGAAGATGCCGCTGACCAAGACTTTTTGGTCACCCTGCTTTGGCATGGTCACGGACCGATTTGGCATCGCTTGGATGGTGAGCGTTCCGGCCTAAACCGATCGCAGAACAAAAATAGAATCATGCAAAAAATCACTCCGTTTCTCTGGTTCGATGGCCAAGCTGCCGAGGCGGCGAAATTTTACACGGGCATTTTCAAGCAATCCAAGATTGAAAACATTTCGCCGATGATGGCTTCGTTCGAACTCGACGGAATAAAGTTTATCGCCCTCAACGGCGGCCCGCAGTTCAAGTTCACGGAGGCGATTTCATTTTTTGTGAGCTGCCAGACGCAACGCGAGATCGATTATTTTTGGGAAAAACTTTCGGCGGGCGGAGAAAAATCCCGGTGCGGCTGGCTCAAGGACAAGTTCGGCGTCTCATGGCAAATCGTCCCGCCCATTCTCGGCGAATTGTTGAACGATGAGGACGAAATTAAATCGCAACGCGTCATGCGGGCGATGCTCCAGATGGACAAGCTTGACATCAAAACCCTCCAGCAGGCATACCATGCCGGAACCAAAACCAAACAACGCAAACCAAAATAGGCGCAGCCATGAGCAAAATCCGGGTTCTTGTCGGCACCAAAAAAGGCGCGTTCATCCTCACGGCGGATGGCCAGCGCAAGGACTGGAAGGTGAGCGGCCCGCATTTCGCGGGCTGGGAAATTTATCACCTTAAAGGTTCGGCGGCGGATCCAAACCGGATTTACGCCTCGCAATCGAGCGGCTGGTTTGGCCAGATCATCCAGCGTTCGGACGACGGCGGCAAAACTTGGAACACGCCCGGCAGCACTGCGGAAGAATTGAAGGGTGAAATGGGTTTTCCCAAAGGCGAGAGCAACAAGTTTGTTTATGACGGCGCGGTGGGCAAGCATCTGTGGTATGACGGCACGCCGCATCCGTGGGAGTTCAAACGCATCTGGCACATTGAACCTTCACTGACCGATCCCGACACCGCCTTTGCCGGCGCGGAAGATGCGGCGATTTTTAAAACCACCGACGGCGGCAAGTCGTGGAAGGAACTTGCCGGGTTGCGTCAGGCCAAAAGCCAGCTCTGGCAACCGGGTGCGGGCGGCATGGCGGTGCACACGATTTTGCTGGATCCGAAAAATGAAAAACGGATTTACGTGGCGATTTCGGCGGGCGGCTGTTTTCGCACGGATGACGGCGGGAAAAATTGGAAGCCGATCACCAAAGGATTGAAATCACCTTTTGAATTGCCCGATCCCGCCGCCGAAGTCGGGCACTGCGTTCATCGCATCGCGTTGCATCCGTCGAAGCCGGACGTGCTGTTCATGCAGAAACATTGGGACGTGTTGCGCAGCGACAACGCGGGCGAGCAGTGGAATGAAGTCAGCGGCAATCTGCCCAGCGATTTTGGTTTTCCGATTGATGTGAATTTCAACGCGCCGGAAACCATTTACGTCGTGCCCATCACGAGCGACTCGCTGCATTATCCGCCGGAAGGCAAATTGCGAGTTTATCGCAGCCAATCCGGCGGCGGCGATTGGGAACCGCTCACACGCGGGCTGCCGCAAAAAAATTGTTATGTGAACGTGCTGCGCGATGCGATGGCCGTGGATCAGCTCGACGAATGCGGCATTTATTTCGGCACGACGGGCGGACAAGTTTACGGCTCGGCGAATGGTGGTAATTCCTGGACTGCCATCGCGGAACATTTGCCGCCCGTTTATTCGGTCGAAGTGCAAACGCTGAAATGATCCGCGTCGTTTTGCCATTTCATTTGCGCAACCTCGCCCGCGTGGACGGCGAGGTGGAACTGGACGTCGCCGCGCCGGTAACAATTTGCGCCGTGCTGGACGGGCTCGAAAATAAATTTCCCGTGTTGTGCGGGACGATCCGCGACCACGGCACCTTGAAGCGCCGGCCGTTCGTCCGTTTTTTTGCGTGCAAGGAAGATTGGTCGCTTGAAGCGCCGGCCACGCCGTTGCCCGAGGCCGTGACGCGCGGCGAAGAACCGTTTCTCATCGTGGGCGCGATGGCGGGCGGTTGAATTTTAAGTCCATCCAATCATGAAAAATCGACCATGAAAAAATATCTGCCGACCGTCGCTGGAATTCTGCTGGGACTTTGTTTCCTGGCGGCGAGCATTCCCGTTTTGTTCAATCTCATCACCATGCCAAAATTGCCGGAAGGCACGCCGGCGGCGCATTTCATGGCGGCGTTCGTCCCGACGGGCTACGTGAAATTTGTGAAGTTTTTCGAATTCAGCGGCGGCTTGATCGTGATGATTCCGCGCCTGCGCAACGTTGGCTTGTTGCTGCTCGGGCCCGTGATCGTGAACATCATCGCGTTCCATGTTTTTGTGGACGCCCCCAAACATCTGCTCAACCCGATGCTGGGCATCATCATTGTTTGCGCGCTGTATTTATTGTGGGACGCGCGGAAAAAATTCGCCGGTCTGCTCAATTGAAATCAACCTGAAAGGAAAATTATGCTTCCCATCCTGCTGGCCATCGTTTTCATCGCCCTGATCTTTTTCCTCATCATCGCCGGGCAACCGGATCAATTTACGATTTCACGCGCGACCACCATTTCCGCGCCACCGGAAAAAATTTTCCCGCGCGTCAACGATCTGCATCAATGGGACCAGTGGTCGCCGTGGGCGAAGCTCGATCCCAACGCCAAAAATTCTTTCGCGGGTCCGGTGACCGGCATCGGCGCAACGATGACTTGGGCCGGCAATAAAAAAGTGGGCGAAGGCCGGATGACCATCACGGAAAGCCAGCCGAGCGATTTAATCCGGCTCCGATTGGAATTTTTGAAACCGTTCACGGCGACCAACGCGGCGGAATTCAATTTTGCGGCGCGGCGCCAGCAGACCATGGTGACTTGGAGCATGACCGGCAAAAACAATTTTAAGGGCAAGGTATTGGGATTGCTCATGAACTGTGATCAGATGATCGGCGGTGATTTTGAACGCGGACTCGCAAATTTAAAGGTCATCACCGAAACCGGCGGCGGGAAATAAATTATACTTCCGAGCGCGCTTGAGATTGAGGCGCGGCGTGCTAGTTTCTCAAACCGAAACGATTTCCGTTTTGGAAACAAAAACCATCATCATTATGAAACGCAAAGCATCGGCAGTCTGGTCCGGCGACTTGAAATCCGGCAAAGGCAAAATCTCCACCGAGAGCGGCACGCTCAAGGAGACGCAATACTCGTTCAGCACGCGCTTCGAAAACGGCGTCGGCACGAATCCCGAGGAACTCATCGCCGCCGCGCACGCGGGCTGCTTCTCGATGGCGTTCGCGGCGGAGCTCGGCAAGGCCGGCTTCACGCCCGAAAAAATTTCCACCACCGCCACCATCACGATGGAAAAAACCGAGGCGGGTTTCACGGTCACCGAATCACACCTCGATATGTCCGCGAAAATTCCGAATATTGATTCGGCCAAATTCACGGAAATCGCCAGCGGCGCGAAAGCCGGCTGCCCGATTTCACGTTTGCTCAATGCCAAAATTTCTTTGGACGCGAAGCTGGAAGCATAAATTTAAAAAAACCGACAGCGCGGACCTGCGACAAGGCCCGCCCACGGAGATGGGTTTTAAAGCGCCGGCTAATTTTGCATCGTCTCATCCGTCCGCCTCCGCTACGCTAAACCCATGTTTTCGCAAAAACCGTGGCGGGGCGAAGCCGTGATCCAAGTGATCGCGGCGCTCTTCGTTTCCACGTTTTTCAGCGCGATGCTGGCGGGCGTGCTGCGGCAAACCGGCGTGCCCGCGTTCAAAGCGCCGGACAGCTTGGCCAACCTGCTGGTCGGCACGCTCGGCTTCCAAGGCGTCGCCTGGATTTTCATTTTAATTTTCCTAAAACTGCATGGCATGAATTGGCGCGACGCGCTGGGTTTGCGCGCGCCGGATTTGTGGAAAACATTATTGTTCGCCATTGGCGTTTTGGTCGTGGTGTTGCCAGTGGTGTTGAGCCTGGAAAAATTATCCATCGTCGTGCTGGAAAAAATCGGCTGGCCGGTCGCGGATCAGCGCGCCGTGGAAGTTTTCGTGAACGCCAAATCCTTCTGGCTGCGCGCCTATCTCGGCCTGTTCGCCGTCGTGATCGCGCCGGTCGCCGAGGAATTTATTTTTCGCGGCATTTTGTATCCGTTCATCAAGCAGCTTGGCTGGCCAAAACTGGCGCTGTTCGGCGTCAGCTTTTTGTTTGCCTTGATCCACGTCAACGCGCCGACCTTCGTGCCGCTGTTCGTGTTCGCGCTGGCCCTGACCTGGCTTTACGAACGCACTGACAGACTTATCGCGCCCATTCTCGCGCACGGTTTGTTCAACGGGGCCAATCTCATCATTCTCTTCGCCCAAGCCCGATGAATGAATTTGAACTCATCGCGCGCCTGACCCAATCGCTGCCGACAAATCAATCCGTCGTGACCGGCGCGGGCGACGATTGCGCCGTGCTGGACCTCGGCGTGCCGGAAAAATTGATTTTGTTCAAGACGGACGCGATCGTTGAAGGCATTCATTTCACACGTGAAACGCCGCCGGAAAAAATCGGGCGCAAGGCGCTCGCGCGCTGCTTGAGCGACATCGCGGCAATGGCCGGCACGCCGACCGCCGCGCTCGCGACCCTCGCGCTGCCGAAAGATTTCGAGGCGGATTTTGTCGCAAAAATTTATGACGGTCTGAACGCGCTCGCGGAAAAATATGCCGTGGCCATCGTCGGCGGCGAGACGACCACAAATCCCGAGCGCATTTTGATTTCCATCGCCCTGATCGGGACAGTGCCGCGCGGCCGACAAATTTTGCGCGCCGGCGCAAAAGTCGGTGACGCGATTTTTGTGACCGGCGAACTCGGCGGTTCGCTCGCAGAAAAACATTTGGAATTTGAACCGCGCCTGGCCGAGGCGCGCTGGCTCGCGGAAAATTTTTCCATCCACGCGCTGATGGATTTGAGCGACGGACTCGCGGGCGATCTGCCGCATATTTTGAACGCGAGCAAAGTCGGCGCGCAGCTTTTGAAATCGGCCATTCCGGTTTCGCGGGCCGCGAAATTGCGCACCAAGGAAAATTCCTCCGCGAAACCAGCCGTGCTCGCGGCGCTGACCGACGGCGAGGATTTTGAACTGGTGTTCACGCTGGCCAGCCAGGACGCGGTGAAATTGCTCGACGCGTGGAAGAAAAAATTCCCCGGATTGAAATTGAGCTGCATCGGCAAAATCGTCGCAGGCGAAGGCATTTTGCTGCGCGACAAGATCGGCTCGCACAAACTCAACGCGCATGGCTACGTTCATTTCGCATAGTCCGGCGGAAACGGAAGCGCTCGGGGAAAAATTCGGCCACGCGGCGCGAGGCGGACTTGTCATCGCGCTGGCGGGCGATCTGGGCGCGGGCAAGACGCAATTCGTCAAAGGGCTGGCGCGCGGGCTGGAAATTTCCGCGCGCGTCCATTCGCCAACCTTCACTTTGGTCAATGAATACGGCGGCGGGCGGCTGAAATTATTTCACCTGGATCTGTATCGCCTGGAAACGGCGGAACAAATTTTTGCGGCCGGCGTGGAAGAATTCCTGTCGCCCGACGGCGTGGCGGTGGTCGAATGGGCGGAGCGAATTCGCGATTGCCAATTAGCGATTGCCGATTTGAAGCATGTGCAGTTCGAAATTTTAAGCGAATCGGAACGCAAAATTATTTATGACGATTTTGGCGCTTGAATTTTCCTCGGCGCAGCGGAGCGTGGCGCTGGCGCGCGGCGGCGTGTTGCTGGCCGAGGCGAGCGAGACTGGCGGTCGCGGCACGGAGGCGTTTGCGTTGATTGAAAAAATTTTGGCACCGGCAAAAATCGCGCGCGAAGAAATTCAGGCGATCGCGGTGGGCTTGGGCCCGGGAAGTTACACCGGCATTCGCGCGGCGATCGCGGTGGCGCAGGGCTGGCAACTGGCGCGGGGAATAAAACTGCTCGGCATCAGCAGCGTGGAAGCCTTGGCCGCCGAGGCGCAGGCGCGGAAAATTTTCGGACGGGTGAACGTGGTGGTGGACGCGCAGCGGGGCGAATTTTACCGGGCGCGCTGGGAAATTTCCGCCGCATCACGGATAGAAATTTCGCCGTTGAAAATCGTGGCGGCGGCGGAAATGGCGGCATTGGCCAACGCCGGGGAAATTTGCGTGGGACCGGATGCCGCCACCGTTTTATGGCCGCGAGCCGCGCGGCTGGCGGAATTGGCGGCGGGGCGGACAGATTTTGTGGCGGGCGAATCGCTGCAGCCCATTTACTTGCGGGAAACAAGTTTTGTGAAAGCCGCACCGGGCCGCGTGTTTTAAACAGACGAGACAAGGTTGTCGCATTGCTGGACAGTGGCTTTGCGCGGACGTTTCCAGAGTTGCCTTGGGGGCTAATTGCGCATGGCCGGCAAGGGTTTCAAGGTGGAAAAAACGATTTCCATTAACTGCACTCGATGGCACATGGCGTGCTGTCGGAGGGTTGGCAGAATTGAAATTATTTTTTCCATGCGACTCGACTTACAACAGCAGCGGCAACTTTCAGACCAGAAGCGGCTGCGTGTTTTGCCAGGCCGGGTGACTGATCGGCGCCGGGCCGGTTTTACCTTGGCGGAAGTATTGATCGCCGTGGTCATCGTGGCACTGGTGTTCGCGACCATTTTGAGCGGTTACATGTCCGGAGCCAAGCGCGCGGAATGGAGCGGTTTTGCGTTGGCCGCGCAATCGGCGAGCGTGTCCTCCGTGGAACAGGCGCGGTCGGCGGTCTGGGATATTGCGATGAACAAAAACCAGATCGCGAGCATGGCGCTGTCCGGTTACACTTCCAATTCCACGGCACTGGGCGGCTACGTGATCACCGGTTATGTCACCAACATTCTGGATATTCCGTGGAAAGGAACAAATTATCTCATCGCGACGAACTTCATCACCATCACTTTGTTTCCCGAAAATAATGCCGCCACGCCGCCGGTGCAATTGCAGATGATCCAAGTGGACACGGTCTGGCCGTTTACCGACTGGGGAAATTTTGCGACCCGGTATTACACCAATTCCACCTGCACTTACATGGCGCCGGACAATCGTGACCCGTCAACCTTGTAACCGACGACCGTTCGCCTTATGAAAATCCAGTTGCCAATCAGCCGCCCGCCCAGTCACCCACGACGCCGGCAGGCTTTCACTCTGATCGAAGCCATGTTTGCGTCCGGCACGCTGATCATTCTGATCATCGCTTTGTTGAGCGCGCACCTGATGGGTTTGCGCTTGGATCAAGTGGTGGAAAGCAAAGCGGGCGCGAGCGACTCATCGCGGCGGGCGCTCAATCAATTGCCGACAGATATCCGGTCGTCAAAAATGTGGACCATCGGGAATATTTCCGGGACCACCGTGACGGTGATTTCCGGGGGCACGGCGCAGCAGGGCACCGCGCTGGAACTTTTTCAATCCACCAATGGCAGTCAATACATTCTCTACTATTTCGACACGAGCGATTCCGCCAACAGCGACGGGAAATTGATGCGCACGACCAGCACCAACTGGAGTCCGGTCGTCATCGCCTCCAACTTGATCAACACGCTCTACTTCACGGCGGAAAACTACAACGGCGTCATCGCCACCAACCAAGGCAACAGCACGGCCTATAAAAACATAATCCATACGACCTTGCAGTTCTGCCAGTTTGAATATCCACTTACGCAGGTGGGCACCAACGGGCTGTATGACTATTATAAAATGGACTTCAAGGCCACGCCGCATTTGCCGGAATAATTTTTATGAAACTTCCTCTTCGTTCCCGCGCCGGCCAGACGGGCGTCGCCCTGATCATGGTCATGATTCTTGTCGGTGTCAGCATCATCATTTTGGCCGGCGTGATGTATCGCACCCAGACCGTGGCCATTCTTAACCAGCATAACGCCAATTACACCGTCGCGGGCAACGCCGCCGAGGCCGCCGTGGAAAAAGTATATGCGCGCATGGCTTACGATTTTCAAGGGCAGGGCCTCTTGACCGTGAGCAACAATGTTCTCAATGGCACTTATAAAACTAATGTGCCCAACGTCGGAGAAAATCCTTACTGGGCCAACTTTCAATTTTCCGATGGCCAGGGAAATGTGGGATGGACTTACGTGGCTTTTGATTATTCTTACGCGGGCCCGCTGCCCTCGGCCTATTCGGGATGGTCCACGGTGAGCGCACCGGTTTACCGCATCATCTCCAACGTGGTCAACACCAATGCCGGTTACAGCGTGATCGGCACGGCACAGGAAGATGTGCTGCTCGCGCTGGTGCCGCTGACCACTTGGGCGATTTTTTACAACGGCCTGCTGGAGTTCACCCAGTGCGCCACCATGTCGGTGAACGGCGCGGTGATGGCCAACGGCTCCATCTATGTCGGCACCACGGCGTCGCTTACCTTCAACAGCGCGGTCAACACCACGGGCACCTTGACGGCACCGAACAATGTGGACGGATTGTCGAGCGTCGTGAACTACGGCACCGCCAATTGGAACACCACGTTCAACAACACGCCGAGCTATACCACCAACACCGCGAGCGTGACGGTGTCGTTGAACATGACCAATTCGCATTTCCTGATTGATATTCCGCCCGCGGGTGAAGATCCCACCTCCGCCACCGGCCGGCAACGTCTCTATAACCAGGCGCAGTTGGTTCTCATGGTGACCAATTCTACCACCTCGCCCGGCAACCCGGCGGTGCAAATGACGATTCAAACCAGCATCAACGGCGCGGTGCCCGGCAACGATTCAGCCCCGACGGTCATCTCGGTGCCCAACGCCACGCCAGCGGCGCTGAGTTCCAATCTGCCGTTTTTGTCGCTGACCAATTCGTTTTACGATCAACGTGAATACAAGACCAACTTGGTCACGCAGGTGGATGTGGGTGCTTATGCGGCCTGGGCGGCGACAAATTCCGCCGTGCAAGGCAAGCTCTCCGCCAGCGCCGGTTATTATCCGCTGATCGTTTACGTGGCCGACCGCCGCAATGTTACTTCGCAACAACTGCCCGTCGTGCGGTTGAGCAACGCCGCGCAATTGCCAGCCAATAACAGTTATGGTTTCACCGTGGCGACCCAAAATCCGCTTTATGTCTGGGGCAATTACAATACCCAAACCGCCAGCAGCAGTGCCAACGCGGCGGCGGGAACCACCAACACGGCGGCGACGGTGCCGGCCGCTTTGCTGTCGGATGCGCTCACGGTGCTCTCGCCGTTGTGGAATGATTCGCAAAGTTTCAGCGCCTACTCGACTTCTTCCTCCGCCGATGCAGCTTCCGATGACACGATCAATGCGGCCATCATCACCGGCACCATGCCCAGCACCGATGCGAGTTCCACCGGCTTTAGCGGTGGCGTCCACAACCTGCCTCGCCTGCTGGAGAATTGGTCGGGGCAAAACCTTTGGCTGAACACCTCCATCCTGCGGCTTTGGAGCAGCAACCTGGCCACCAACCAGTTCAGAAATCCGGCGGGATTCAATCCCACTCCGGTCAATCCTTATTACAATCCGCCGACGCGGCATTACACGTTTGACCAGAATTTTCTCAACCCGTCCAAGGTGCCGCCGGGCATTCCCACCGCGCTGGTGCCGATCCGTTTCGCGTGGGGCGTGCCGCCGCCGGGCGTCATCAACTACACGCCTCAGCACAATTAAAAAATTTTTGCCGCCGCGCTCACGGCCGGATGAATGTTTCAATTTCCGCGTGCAATTTTTGCAGATCGGGGAGATTGATATACATCATGTGCCCGGAATCAAATTCCGCGTAACGAATGTTTTTGCGCCCCGCCGCCGCCAGCGGCATGTGATCGAGACTGTGCCGGATGGTGTCAATCGGACAGACCAGATCGCAGCGGCCGCCGCACACGAGGACCTTGAGATACGGATTCTGATTCAGCACGGAGGCCAGCCGGTCGCTCGCGTTGGGATAACTGTTGTGCGCGCCATAATTCCACGGCTGCACGCCGGCGATCAGTTCGTAAGGCAGATCGTCTTCAAACTTCAATTCGCTCCGCACATACGAATTCATCGCCGCCGAAAACGGTCCCATCACGGCGGCGCTCGCGGGATCAAACTCCGGATCGTTCGCCGCCTGGTCGCCGTCGTGGCCGGTCAACCGCGCGTCGTAGGCGCCCAAAATCAAACCGTCCGCGTGCAGCAATTTTTTGCGGAACACGTTCGGGTCCACGCGCAGGTCGTTGTCCTGGATCACGTCGGCCGGCAAGCCGGTCAGCCGCGCGAGTTCCGCGACGATTTTTTGTTTTTCGTCCGGCGATAGCGCTGCCCCGAGATGCAGTGCCGAGGTGTATTCGCCGCGCGCGAACGTGCGCGACTCCGCCAGCGCGTTGGTCAAATCGGTTTGCAAATCCGGCGGCAGTTTGCCGTGATAAAACGCCGCCGCCGTGTAGGCCGGCAAAATCAGCGGATACGGCAAGTCGTTGCCCGTCCCGCCGCTGATCGTCGCAAAATCCAAAACGCCCGACACGAGCACCAGGCCGTTCAGATACAAACCGAAACGCGCTCGTAAATTATCCGCGAGACCGGCCGCGCGAAACACGCCGTAACTTTCGCCGCACAAAAATTTCGGCGAGAGCCAGCGTTCGTTGCGTGTCGTCCACAGCCGGATGAATTCGCCGACGGAATCCAAATCCGCCGAATCGCCAAAAAATTGGTCGGGTTTCTCGTCCTTCGTCGCGCGGCTGAAACCGGTCGCCACGGGATCAATGAAGACAAGGTCGCTGACGTTCAAAATGGAATATTCGTTGTCCACCAAACCGGCGGGTGGCGGCGGTTGGGAACCATCGGCGTTCATTTTTACGCGGCGCGGGCCGAGCGCGCCGAGATGCAGCCAGAGCGAAGCCGAACCGGGACCGCCGTTGAAACAAAACATCACGGGCCGCGCCGAATTGGTGACGCCGGAGCGCGTGTAAGCCACGTAAAAAATGGACGCGCGCGAAGAGCCGTCCGGCTTGAGCAACGGCAACATGCCCGTTTCCGCCACATACGTCACGCGCTCGCCCGCGATGGTCACCGTGTTCGTCACCCGCACCGGCGCGTGCGCGGCGTCGGGAATTTTCACCGCCGCCGAAACATTCGCGGCGGCGGGTGCGTTGGTGGCGGCCGTTTCCGCCGCGTGGGCGGCGAGCACCAGAACGAACAGCACGGCAGTAAAGTTTTTTTTCATCGGAGGGAAAGGCTCGTCTTTGGGCTGAAAATGTAAATAAAAAATTGCGCGCGGATGATGGTGAAAAACCTGTGAATACTTTTTGAGAAAAGTGCTTGCAAGTCGCCACAAATTATGGGAACAATAGTCATTGGTTTTTTTAAACAAAGGATAACCAATTTTAAATGAGCAGTTTCACACAAGGCGGCAGTGTATTTACGTCCGGCGAAGGTCAGCCTTACCGGCTAACATTAAAGCTGGAATGGGGCCTTTGTCACCTGACTGTTTCAAGTCTGTTGCCGAAGCTTTGCTGAATAAATCTGACCCTCCATGTTAAGTTTAAAGCTGAAAAATATTTTGCAGCTCCACAAAAAATAAAAAAAGCCCAACCCAAATCAACTCATGAAGAAACTATTGTTCTGTGTCCTGCCAATCTTGTTGGCAGCAGTGTCAGTCAAAGCCACGGTGTTGTTCTCCGATAGCCTTAACTATCCCAATGGGCTGATTGAGACGGATGGTCTTTGGTATTGTTACTCGCCCGCCACGCCGGCGCAGGACGCCTTTGTCACAAATGATTTATTGATCCTTAATTCAACGCATTCGGACGCCGTGGCGGTCAATTTTACAAACACGACGGGCAGCACCCTGTTGTATGCCAGCTTCACCATCAATGTCAGCGCCCTGCCGACGACCGCCGGCGGCTATTTTTGTGTTTTCCGCGATGCGACCAATAATTCCGTCAGCAAGATATTTATTGATGCCAGCCAGACGGTGGTGCCCAACACTTACCGGATAGGCATTGCCAATTTCGCAACCTCGTCCACCGCCTCCGGCGAGACTAATTTTCCGATGGACTTGGCCACCGGCGTAACCTACCAGGTGGTTTTCGCCTATGATCCGAACACTTCCGATCCCCTGCCGAACGCCACGCTCTGGATCAATCCATCCACGGCAGATTTGGGGACAATTTTTGGCGCGGGTGCAAACTATGTTTTCCCCACCGATACCAGCACCAATACCGTTCTGCAGAACATCAACATCACCTCGATTGGTTTCAGCCAGTATGCCAATCAGGGTGTGGCGGCGATTGGTAACGTCCAAGTCGGCACCACGCCGGATGATATCAGCTTAACGCCGCCAGCTCTGCCGGTCTTCTCCACGCAACCGCAATCCACAAGCCTGTATTCGGGCAATAACATCAAACTCTTTTCGCTCGCTTCAGGAATTGATGTCGCTTACCAATGGCTTTCCAACAATGTGCCGCTGGTGGATGACGGGGTGAACATCATCGGCTCGCAAAACAATGTGATCAGTCTGAATAGCCTGCAGGGCTCGGGTAATTTTAGTGTGGTCGCCAGCGACAGTGCCGGCAGCGTCACGAGTGCCGTGGCCGTGGTTTCCGTCATCACCACACCGACACTGCCCTTTTTCACCATCCAACCCCAAGGCGTGACCAATTCACTTTTCTCGCCAATTACTCTGTCGGCCTTGGCCAACGGCACCGGCCCAATCACGTATGAATGGTATTTTGAAGCACCGGCCTCCAGCACGTTCACCGATTTGGGCGTTAGCGGCACGAACTATACCTTCTCTGGCGGCTATGCCAATTCCGGATCTTATTATGTCAAGGCCACCGGCCCCGCCGGCAGCACGCCCAGCGCCATCGTCCAAGTGCTGGTCATCCCGCCGCCGCTGATCAGCATTCATGACCTCAAACTCAACATCACCAATGTCAATAGCTCGGTCACGATAAACGGCGGTCAAATATTCAATGTCGAGGGCGTGGTGACCAGCTTTGGCGATGTGTTGTCTACCGGCACTTCCGAATTTTATATTCAAGACGGAACCGGTGCATGCCTGGTTTATCGCGGCGGTTTTACTGCCTCTAATACGCCTCCGGTTGGCACTTTGGTTCAAGTCATCAGCCCGGCACAGTCCTATTACGGCGAGATTGAGATGGACCCAACCAGCGGGGCCGCGACCAATGCCGTGCTTTTGCTCAGTTATAATAATCCGTTGCCTGCTCCAGTGCCGTTGAACATCGGGCAGATGGCCACCAATGACCCTGCTGTGCTCGGTTCCTATGGCTGGTTGTATCAAAATGCCTTGACCACCTTGACCAACGTCTATCTTTACTCCTCGGCAACCGGCGCGGCCGTTAGCGGCAATTTCCCCACGAACAGCAGCAAGACCCTTTACGCTTTTCAAAGCCCCTACAGCGCCGGGCAACCTTACATACCGATTTATGTTTATACCTATACCAATGCGTTGAACAAATCGAACACCAATTATTTTGGCAAGCCCATCCCCAGTTTCTGCTATCAAATCAACGGGATTAACGGGGTCTATTCCGCCTTGGTCAACGGCGAACGGTTTTATCCTACCCGCTACGCGGATTTTGTCACCACGCCGCCGGCACCATTCTCCAGCACCCTGGCATTGACCAACGGCACGCCTACCCTGAGCTGGCCGACGGTGACCGGCTCGACTTACAGTATTTATAGCGCCACCAATCTGTTGGGACCGTGGACACAAATTTTTGGGCTTGGTTATTATCCCAGCATCGGCTCTTATACCGACACGAATGCTTCACCTGCCAAATTCTATCGCGTCAGCACGCCTTGATTTGACCGAATTCATGACTACAAATAAAACCAAAGATAATGGAGAGGCAGCCCGTCGCATGACGGGTGCCTTCACCCTCATTGAACTGTTGGTGGTCATCGCCATCATTGCCATCTTGGCTGCCATGTTGCTGCCCGCTTTGGCCAAGGCTAAAGAGAAAGCCAAGCGCATTAACTGTGTATCCAACCTCCGACAGTGGGGCCTTTCCATCCAACTATACTCGCCCGAGAATAATGATGGCCTTCCGCGAGATGGCTATGGCGCCACCAGTGCCTACTGGGATACTGCAACCTATAACGGCCAACCGACGGGCACACCGATGGATCCGTTGGCGTGGTTCAATGAGTTGCCGGCATTGGTCGCAGAGCGGCCCTTGTCCGCTTATTATACCGACCTAACGGCTGCGCGCGGCGGGAGCGCCACCAAAGCAACCCTTTATATGCCCTTCCCGGGCGGCAAAGGAAGCATGTGGGAATGCCCCTCCGCCAGCATGACCTTGGGCACAGTCAGTTCAATTCTAAGCCCTGCTGACAGTGCCCCGGGGCCGGGTTATGGTGGTTTTTTCAGTTATGCCATGAATATCGATCTGAAGCGGTCAGCGGATGGCACAACCGCGTTGACCTATCCCAACATGCCCAAGATTACGGCTCTCCATCAGCCGACGGCCACGGTGTTCATGTTTGATTACGTGTTTGACCCGGTCACCGAATCCAGCGTCAATGGTTCACCTAGTTATAATTCTGTCAATCCCGCCGGCCGGCAGCGTAGCTATGCCGCCCGCCACAGTGCGGGTGGAATCATAAACTTCTTTGACGGCCATGCCGCGTTCTTCAAGGACAGCTATATCACCAACAATCCCTCCAGCGGCGGTTACAATGAGCCGTTGGTTTCCGACGTGATTTGGGATCCACCGTATCGCCAATGAGGCCTGCCACGGCGAATCTCCTAAAAAAACATTTTCCCGTCCGGCCAAAATTGTGTTCTCTAAATGAAACTGTCGTTTCAATGATTTGTCTCGCCCACGCGTTTGCCATTTCTTCGTTGACCGCCGCGCCGTTCGCGATTGAAATCCGCACATGACTTTGCGCGCGGCGGTCAAATTGATCTGGTTCGGTGCCGAAATCTGCCTTTGCCTCGTTGACTATCTTTTCACGACGGCTTTTGTGTCGCCCAAAAATCGCACGGTCGCGCGCGCCGCGTGGCTGCATCGCGCGTGCCGGCGGCAAATAAAAATCTACAGTTGCACCGTCCGCTTCACCGGGCCGGTGCCGAAAAGCGGTCTGCTCGTTTCAAATCATTTGAGCTACCTCGACATTTTGGTCATCGCCAAAATCACACCGGTCGTTTTTGTTTCCAAATCCGAAGTGCGGCGATGGCCGGTGATCGGCTGGCCCACCGCCTTGGCCGGAACCATTTTCATTGAGCGCGCACGCCGGACGCATGTCGGTCCGATCAATCGCGAAATAGCGGCGGCAATGGCCGCTGGCGCGGTCGTGGTGGTTTTTCCCGAAGGCACGAGCACCAACAGCGAACAAGTGCTGCCGTTTCGCTCGCCGCTGCTGGAACCCGTCACGCAAGGCCAGCATCCCATCACGGTCGGCTATCTGCATTACGAACTGGAAGGCGGCGACGCGCGGAACGAAGTCTGTTACTGGGGCGACCACACTTTTTTTTCGCACGCCGTGAATCTGCTTGGCAAAAACCGTCGTGTGCACGCGACCATGCGGTTCGCGCCGTTTCAGCGGACGACGAGCGACCGCAAAGAATTGGCGGTGCAGTTGCGCGAAGCGGTTTTGAAATTGAAAGCGGAAAACTAAAACTGGTTCACCACTTCACCGGCGCGGTCATTTTTTTTCCGAAACGATTGTGGTAGTGAATCTGCCGGTGATGTTTGCCGTGTTCGTAAACGAGCCGGGTGATTTTCACGTCGTAGCAGCAATACTCCGCGATCTCGGCGAGTTTGCCCTCCTTGAACCAGCGGATCGCCTGCAAGCCTTCAGCGGTTTTTTCCACGCCAAACGTCGCCGTCGCGATGGAATCCAGCGAGAGCCGGTGGCCGAGTTCGTTCTGCAACTCCACGAGCATGTCGAGCGTCGGCAGTTGCGTGAGGTCAAACGCGGTGTAGCCATGCAGCACTTCGTAGTCGAACCGCAGATGATTGAAGCCGACGACCAGATCCGCGCGCTGCAAATCGGTGATCAACTCATTGACCTGTTGTTCGCCGTAAATTTTATATTCGCCCGTCACGCTGTTGCACGTCACGCCGACGCTCATGCGCATCTTGGAAATATTGCCCCAGCCGCCGACTTCATCGGCGGACAGCTGCGTTTCCAGATCGAAATAGAGAATGTTTTTGGCCACGGCGTTTGAACTTGTGACAGAGTTAACAAAATTTTCCGGATTGGAAAAAATAATTCTGCATAATTCGGTCAATTCTGTCTAAAAAATTAGCTTTTCGCTTTCGCCGTTTGGACTAATAGTTTGGTATGGCCTTGACGCCCTCCACCATGTTGCCGCTCGGCACGAGCGCGCCGGATTTTCAACTGCCGGACACGAGCGGAAAAATTATTTCGTCCGCCGCATTTGCAAAAGGCAAAACCGCGCTGCTGATTATTTTCCTGTGCAACCATTGTCCGTATGTCGTTCACATCCGCGCCGGCCTGGCGCAACTGGCGCGCGACTATGCGCCCAAAAATGTCGGCATCGTCGGGATCAATTCCAACGACGCGAAAAATTATCCGGCCGACAGCCCGGCCAAAATGACGGACGAGGTGAAAAGCGCCGGCTATATTTTCCCTTATCTTCACGATGAAACGCAGGCCGTGGCCAAAGCCTATCGCGCCGCCTGCACGCCGGATTTTTTCCTGTTCGATCGCGGACGCCGGCTGGTTTATCGCGGCCAGTTTGACGCGAGCCGGCCGGGCAACGGCATTCCAGTCACGGGAAAAGATTTGCGCGCGGCACTGGAGGCGGTGCTGGCCGGCAAACCGACCTCCGAATTTCAAACCGCCAGCATCGGCTGCAACATCAAATGGAAGCCCGGCAATGCGCCGGATTATTTTTGATCACTGTTTCGGCAGTTTTTCTTCCACCATTTCGCAGAGCGCGTGATACAAAACTTTTTGGCCTTCCTGAATCCGCGCCGTCACCATGCCGGGCACGATCAAATCGATCGTCGCCACGCCTTTCGTGAAACCGCCGTCGCGGCCGAGAATGGCGATGCTGTCCACGCCTTTGCGTTTCGCTTCCTCGAGCGCGCGCAAAATATTTTTGGATTTGCCGCTCGTCGTGATGCCGATGAGCACGTCGCCTTTCTCCGCGAGCCCCCACACTTGGCGCGCAAAAATTTCGTCCGCGTGATAATCATTGCACACGGCCGTCATGAATTCGCCGTTGGCCGTGAGTGAAAGCGCGGGATACGGCCGGCGCTCTTCGCGGAAGCGGCAGAGAAATTCCGTGGCCAGATGCGTGGCGTCCGACGCGCTGCCGCCGTTGCCGCAGACCAAAAGTTTTTTGCCGGACGTCAGGCTGCGCAAAAGCATTTCCGCCGCGCGCGCCAAAGGCTCTTCGAGCGTGGATAAACTCCGCAGCGTGGCCACCGATTCTTCAATCGCTTTTTGCAAATGACTCATGCGCGCAGCTTAATTGCTGGCCGTCGAAAGAAAAGACGAAAGCGGATTGCGGAAAACGGCGAACCCTCGTTGCAGCGAAACGGACTCACGAATTTTTGGCAGGATTATTCCGGCGCTGTTCCAGTTCGGCGTGAATCTGCGGCTCCAGCAATTCGTATTTTTTGTAAAACCAAACCGGAATGAGGCTTAACGTAAAAAAAAGCGCGGGCAGCCAGATGAAGCCGATTTCAATTCCTTTCAACGATTGCGGAGTCTGCGCTTGATTGGCGACGTAGCCATTGGCGGACATGATCCACGCGGGCAGCGCGCCGCCCAATCCGCCGCCGGCTTTGAGGCAAAACGCCGCGCCGATGGCGGTCAAAATTCCCGCGGCGCGGATGCCGGTTTTCCATTCACCGTAATCCACGCTGTCGGCTAAAACGGAAAACGGCATCGCCATCGCCATGCCGCTCGCCAGAAAACCAAACGCCCAGCCGGTCATGATCCACGTGAGCGACAAATGGTTTTGCACGCCGAAAAAAATGATGAGTTGTCCAATGACGAGGCCCAGCAGGCCGATCAGCCAGACGTTGCGCTTGGAAGTCCATTGGCAAAAAAACGGCAGGCCGAACGCCGTGGCCAGCGAAATGAAATCCAGGCTGTTGGCGAGGCCGATGAGGTCTTTGCGGTGCAGGTTGTATTCAAAAAAATACGGCGCGATGCTCACGCGCGCGATGAAGGCGATCCAAAAAAACAGGCTGCTCGCAAAAATGATGAGCCACGGCCAGTTGCCGCGCAGCGCGCCGAAGCCGTGCAAAAGCGGCTGCTGCTTGTATTCTACTTTGACGACTTCCTCCAAATTTTTGAATGCGAACAAAAACAGCAATACGGTCCCGGTCGCGTAGAGCGGCATCACGATCATGAAACCTTTGCGGTCGTCGCCGTGGCCGAAAAATTGCACGAGCTTGAACGCGGTGAGGTTCACGAAGAGCACGCCGAGTTTGGAGCCGAACATGCGGAAACACGTCAGCGTGACGCGTTCGCGCGGGTCCGGCGTGAGCGCGGAAAGAATCGAAGTCACTGGCGTATTGATGCCGGTGTAAAGCACGCTGCAAATGATATAAGTCGCCGCCGCGTAAAATATTTTCCCGGTGTAGCTGAAATTTGGCGTCGAAAATGTCAGCACGCCAAAAACGGCGAACGGCACGCAGAGCCAGAGAAACCAAGGACGGCTTTTGCCCCAGCGGCTGTGCGTTTTGTCGAAAATGATTCCCCACACCGGCGCGTCAATCGCATCCACGCAGCGCGCGACCAGTAAAATGGTGCCGGCGGTCGCGGCGGAAAGGCCGTAAACATCCGTGTAAAATTTCAGGAGGTAAAACGAAATGACGCAGAACACGAGCTGACCGGCGGTGTCGCTCGCCGCATAGCTGAAGCGCTTCGTGTAAGTCATGCCGGCAGCAAATCTGCGAGTTCATGCCGCGCCAACACATCTTTTATTTTCACCGGCAAACCATTGGCGCAGGATTCTTCCATCGCCTGCATCAGCGCGACGGTCACGATGCCTTCGCTCACATCGGGCTTCGGCGTTTCGCCCGCCGCGAGGCAGCGCGCAAATTATTCGATGTAATTTTGATATTCGCCCGCGTGGTGCGAGTGGCCGCCGAAACGGAAAAAATAATCATCCTTATCTTCGAACGTCTCGACGACTGACTGCTCGCCGATTTTCCACGCGTAACGCAGATCGTAGTAGTCGCCCTGGCTCGCGCCGTTCGCGCAGCGCAGAATGCAGCTCATGTTGCTGTCGCGCGCGAGCGGAATCACGGGGCTGTTGTAAGTGCCGCTGATGCGCGCCGGAATTCCCGTCGTGGACTTGAAAATGAATTGAAATGTATCGTGTTTTTTCAAGCCGAGTTCACGGCCGTTTTTGCTCAACGACGAGTAGCCCATGACTTCCGCGATGTCCGGCAGATACCAGCGCAGTAAATCCACCGGATGACTCAGGCCGCCGTAAAGCCACTTGAACGCGTCCGTCTTCGCCCAGCCCTTTTTCAAAAACCAGCGGTGGTCCGCATTGTAATAAGCCTCGACCGTGATGAGCTCGCCGAACGCGCCGCTGCCAAAATGTTTCCGCTGCCGCGCGAACGGCGCGAAGAACCGCGAGCTTTGCCCGACCATCACGGCTTTGCCCGAATTTTTTTGCGCGGCCAAAACTTCCTTCGCCTGCGACAAATCGTTGAGAAATGGTTTCGTGCAAATGACGTGCTTGCCCGCGCCAAGAACCTCGATGACATGCTCCGCGTGCAGATGATCCGGCGTATAAATACCGACGACGTCCACGTCCTTGTTCGCCAGCAATTCATCCATCGAAGTCGTGAAATTGCCCAGACTGAATTCGTGGCAGCGCTCGCGACCAAGCTGTTCGTTCACGTCGCAAAGCTGAACCACGTTCCAAAGCTCGCTGTTCAAAGCGCCGGAAATAATGCTGCGGCCTTCACCGAGACCCAGCACACCCAAACCAAGTTTTTTCATAAAAGTTTTCTATTATTGCGCCACCGAGTTTGTCGCCGGGGCGGCTTTGGGTTTCGTCGGATGGATTCCTTGCTGCGAAAGAAAATTGTTTATCCTGCCTTTGTATCTCGTAAAAACTGCAGTTTTTTGCGCCGCGCTGCCGCCATCCATGGCCTCCTCGCGCGCCTGCTTGAGCAGGTCCAAAATTTTCTGCCGGTTCGCGGCGGACAGGTCGGGATATTGCGCCAGATAACCGGCAAACGTGAACTGCACCTTGCCGTAAGTCAGCTTGTCTTTGACCTTTTCGATTTGTTCCGGCGTCAGATTATCCGCGAGCCCGGAAACAAAACCGTCGTGCAGCGATTTCAACGACGCGCGAATTTGCGCGGTGGCATTCGTGTCCGCTCTCGCGGCCCGCACCTTCGCGTCGTTTTCGTCGTGCCAGGTGTTCAGCGCGCGATATTGGGCGATGATGAGGTCATGAACTTTTTGCCGCTGGTTCGTGTCGCTCAAAGCCAAAACTTTCAAAATCTCCGTCGTGCGGCCTTCAATCGCCGCCGTGTATTTCAACTCGATCTGTTCGGATATCGAATTCGTTTCCTGCGCAAAAATTGCGGTCGAAAAAAGCGCAGCCGCCAGGATTAAAATCAGTTTTTTCATAAATGGTTTGGGGAATTGGCACCCGAATTTTTCAGCAGCCCTTCCAAAATTTCCCGCGGCACGCGAAGCGCCGTGCCATGCTTGTGGCCCTCGGGAAAGGAAACTTCTTTCGTCACGTCGCTGAAACTTTTGAAATCGCGCGTCATCGTCGCGCCGTAAATTTTTTCGCGATAGGCGTCGAAATAAATCACCCAGGTGTCGCCGATCTTCAATGCGCACGGCCCTTCGGTGAATTTTTGCGTGATCGGCTCGGAAACGTTTTGCCACGGGCCAAACGGAGTTTTTCCAAAGGCCACGCGCAGGTCCAGGTGTGGACGCGAGTTGTCTTTGCAAACCAACACGTAACTTTCGCCGTCTTTCAAGATGAACGGATCAATCACGCTGAAACCGGGGTCAAAGAATAATTTTGCCGGCGTGAAATTTTGGAAATCGCGCGTCGTCGTGCAATACAGCCGGTGATTATTGTCATGCTTTTCCTGCAAATCAGGAAAACGGCCCGGGAGCGTGGAAGCCCAGACGATGACAAAATTTGTTTGCGCGGCGTCATAAAAAATTTCCGGCGCCCAGACGTTCACCGTCGCCGGTTCGTTCGTCATCACCGAAATATATTTTTGCTCCGACCAATGAATTAAGTCCTTTGACTCGGCGCAGCCAAATCCCTGCTCGCCCTGCCAGCCCGCCGTCCACACCAGATGAAAAATTCCGTCCGGTCCGCGCGCGATACTCGGATCGCGCAATTGTTTGCTCGCGCCGACACGGGCTTCCAAAAAAGTTCCCGGCACATTCGTCCAGTGATAACCGTCGAAGCTGTAAAGAAAACGGAGAAACTTTTGGTCGGCGTCGCGAAAGGAGCTGAAAAGATAAACGGAATCGTCCGCTGCCGGGCCAGCGAACCCCGAGGCGCCAAAAACGACCAGGGCCACGCCGAAAAGAAATAGTTGCCAGTTTGTTTTCATCGGCATCAATGGGCAGATTCCAACGGCAGCCAGACAGACATCTCCGATGGCCCGCGGTTTTGCCAGACGGAATACGGAATGAATTTCACATTGATCGTTTTCAATTCCGCCGGCTGGAATTCACGATACAAACGGCCGCTCCAGTTTTCTTCGGGCCGCGCGAGCGCCTTGCCGTCCAGCACCACGATGCCCTCGAGCAACCGTTGATCAAAACGCGCGGTCAGTTTGAAATCCGACGGGATCATAATGTCGGAAATTTTGATGCCGGCCGGCAAATCCGGTGACTCCAGACAATAAACGACCGGGCCACGCTGCACGGCGGCCTGGTTCAAATCCTCCTCGACGAGCGGATTGGCCTGCATCAATCGCGCCGGCATCGGCAGCTCCAAATCCACAAAATCCCCGGCCTGCCACGCGCGTTTGATTTCAAAATAACTTTCCGGCGTCGGCGAAAAATCCGCCGGCCGGTTGTTCACACGCACGCTCGCGCCGTTCGCCCAGCCGGGAATCCGCAGCTTCAACGCGAATTCATTTCCGCCGCACGCAACAATTTTTATCCGCACGCGCCCGTTCCACGGATAATCCGTTTCCTGCGACAATTTAATTTTCTCGCCATTGGCCAGCAAGGTTGCGAGCGCGTTGCCGCCGTAAAGATTCACCCAAATCGTGTCCGCCGATTTGCCGTAGGCGTAATCCGCCGATTCCGCAATCGTGCGGACCAGATTCGGCGGACAGCAAAACGAACTCACAAACGGCACGCGCGTCCGCGACCAGCGCAATTCGACCGGCATCGGGTCGGTCACGCGCAGCGGATTCGTGTAGAAAAAATTCGTGCCGTCCAGCGCGCCGCCGGACAGCACGCTGTTGTAAAGCGCCAGTTCCACCACGTCCATGAACTTCGCGTCGCCGGTCGCCAAAAACATCCGCCAGTTCCACAAAACATTGCCGATGTTCGCGCACGTCTCGTTGTAGGCCGTCGTGTTGGGCAGTTGAAAATTGCGCCCGTAGGCCTGGTGCACGCGCGTGATGTGTTTCTGATCCTTCGCACCGTCCGGCGACGCGCCGTCATAAAGCGCGCCGCAGCCGCCCGTGAGATACATTTTTTGGGAAACGACATTCGTCCAGATTTCCGCCAGCGGTTGCCACAAGTTCGTGTCGCCCGTTTCCAAAAACAAATCCGCCGCACCGGCATAAAGATAATTCGCCCGCACCGCGTGCCCTTCCGCCTCGGTTTGTCGCGTGAATGGAACGCGGTCCTGATTGTCGTCCATGCCGTCTTTCACCAAATCGCGCATCGCCAGAAATTTTTTCGCCAGCTCCAAATAGCGCGGCTCGCCGGTCGTGCGATATAATTCGACGATGCCCATGTAGTGCGACGGACAGATCAAATTGTTCGCAAGCGCGGGCGTCGGACTTTTGAATTCGGCGCAAAGAAAATCCGCCGCCCTGCGCGCAACGGTGAGAAAATTGGTTTCGCCCGTCGCACGGAAATGCACGCACGCCGCCGTCATGAGCTGGCCGAAATTATACATCTCAAAATCTTCCGGGTTGGAAAACGGCACCGCATTCGTGTCGCCGCTGCGCTGATGCAATTGGACCCAGGTATCAAGATAGCCGTTTGTTTCCTGCGCCTGCGCGATGACGGCGATGATGCCGTCCAGACTTTTTTGCAACGCGGCTTCATTCGTCATTGCCAGCGTCGCGCTCGCGCCCTCGAGCCATTTGTAAAAATCGCCGTCGTTGAAGGTCGCGCCACGCGATTTGCCACCGATGACGCCGGCGGTGATTTCAAAGTTGCGAAAAAATTGCGAGTAGTTCGTGCCCCGCATCAGCGATTCCATTTTGGGAACCATCTGGGTGCGGCACAGTTCAAAACGGTCGGCCCAAAAACCATCCGTCCAGCGAACTTCGCCCAAACCGGCGGGATGAATTTTCGCGAACGGACTTGCAGACGTATCCACCGCGCCCGATGCGGCCAGCAACGAAAGCGGCAGGAACGTCGCGGCAAAAGCAAATTTAAACAATTTTGTTTTCATGGCTGGTTTGTCCCGCCATGCGCATCCCGTTTTTGAAGTTGCACCGACTGCGGCACGACGCCGAGAATCACAAAGCTGCCCTTGCCGATCAGCTCCAGTTTTTGCCGGCCCGCGTCGAAACGAAACGCGTGGACATCCACATGGGGACAACTCGAAATGGCCGCCGCATTTTCGATGACCGTGTCCACGCCGCCGCGTTCATCGGCCTGCGCGGCGAATTCCAATTTCGGCACCTGCAGCCAGGCCTTTTGGTCGCTCTGAAAATAACCGACCAGCACCGCCACTGGCTCGGTGGTCTCAAATTCAATCGGTTGATTGAGTCCTTGCTTGGCCGCTGCGTGAGAAAAACGGATGCCGGTCAGCCCGCGCAATTCCGGCGCGAGGCTTTGAATCACAAAATTTCGGTCGGTGAAAACGTTTGCGCCGTTTTCAACTTTATAAATTTCCGCGTTGGTCGAAATCAATTTGAACTGCGCCGCCGACCACGGCTTTATTTTGGACTCATCCATTGGCGACGTTGAACCCGCGAGCAGGTTTGTGTTTTGCTTCATCCACGCGATTCCCGCTTGAAAATCGTCCAGTTCTTTTTGGTAAAGCGGCACGAGCTGCGACCAGAGAAAATTCGTGCCACGGCCTTTGACACCGCCAGAAACTGGAATCTTCCGCTGCGACGTCTGCATTCCGTTCGCAAACTGATAAGTGTTTTCGGTGAGCGCCGCGAGCCGCTGATAATCGGCCAGCGACTGTTTCAAAAATGTCTCCGCCCGCTGCAGGTCGCCGAGGTCGTGGCTATAATTGTAGCGCAAAACCAGTTCGGCCGCGCGCACCTTGGCCGAATAATTCTTCGCCATCGCCTGAATGCAAAGCGTGTCGTTACGCAGCCGGTTGAACTCGTCGCGATTTTTTGTCACCGCCGTTTCGGCGGAATTCGCGGCGGCGACGGCGTTCGAGGAAAAATCCAAAACCTCGGCGATGATTGACTCCGGCGTCTCGCCGATGTGCGGCTCGTGATTCCATTCTTTTTTTACAAACTCGTCCAGCCGTTCGCCGGGCGGCGCTTGCGACAGCCACAAGTCTTCGATGGCACCGTATTTTTCGGGCTTCACCAGTTGATCCAAAGTCATGCCGAGCGACAGCGTCTGGCGATTACCTTCGGTGATGCCAAACCGGCGGATCAAGCGCGGCGCGACTTCGCCGGAAAAATTATACGCTTCAAAAATTTTCTCCGCCGCGTTCGTGTTGCCGTAAAATTCCGCGAGCCGCGAAATCCAATAAGCGTGGTCTTCTTTTTCCGGCACGTCAGGATTCCACGCGTAGCGCGCCCACGCCGCGAACCAAATCCAGTCGCGCTGCCATTGCAGCAGCGGCGGTTCGGCGATGTCCGGCGCATACGGCCAGTTCCAATACGACAGCGGATACAAATGAATTCCGCTCGCACCGAGCCGGTTGCGCGAGGCCTGCACGCATTTTTTGATAAACTCCGTATCGCCGTAGCGGAATGGCTCAAGGTTCGAGAGGATGTGGATGTTGACCAGGTGCGGCCCGAGCCGGGCCATGTTAAGTTGAATGGCTTGGTCCTTGCCGCGCGGCTCCCACGTCGTGAGCGATTCGCCGTTGTATTTCGATTCCGTGAATAGATTGGAATAAACCTGATAAGCAGCGGGCATAATCGCGTCCGCATCCATCGCGTGGGTGCGGATGACGACCGGCGGCTCGATTTTCAAATTCGCCGCGCGCATGCCATCGAGCACGCCGGGCAGAATGACGTTGGTGCACCACTCCAGTTGGTTCGCCGTGCCTTGCAACGCCTCGCCGAGACAGACCATCAGGCCGACGTTCGGATATTGCTTGACGAATTCAGCGATGGATTTGCGCGTGTAATCTTCCGTGAGCGGCGTCGGCGCGGACAGCTGCGTCGAAATATGATTCGTCTCCGCAAACGGTTTCGAGACGATGATGTTGTAAAACATCTGCACGAGCCAGATGCCGCGCCGGTCGCACTCCTGCGCGAGCCAGCGGAACTGCTCCTGATTTTTTTGGAACACATCGTCCGGCACTTCGACGGCGTAGGGATAATCTTTCAATCGCACGAGCGAGGCGAACGGATGGCCGCTCCAGAGATACAGCGTGTTCATGCGGTTCGCCGCGAGAAAATCCAGATACTCCGTCCACAATTTCTTGTCGTAAAACCACGGGAACAATTCCGGCGTGTAGGGGTATTCGTAAACTTTGCGGCCGGGCAAAATAAAAGTTTTCTGCATGCCGATGCACGTCCCGCGCAGTTTCATCGCGGGCGCGTCGTGAAAATTGACGATGGATGTTGTCGGCAATTTGCCTTCGGCGCGGATCCGCTTTGCCAATTCCAGACAACCGTAAAAGGTTCCTGAATCGTCTGTGGAAACAAGGACGAGTCGGTTGATGTCGGAGAGATACACTTGAAAACCCTCGGGTTTCCCAAGCCGATCATGCGGCTGGTTCAAAATAATTTTCCCCGCGCTTTTTTCGGAACGCACGACCGTCGAATCCAAATTGACCGCCTTCAATGCCTCGGCAATTTTCTGCGCGCCGAACGCAACGCGCGGCGCGGCATTGGTCGGAATCACGATTGAAATCGTTTCCGCCTTCAGCCAGCCACAACTGGCAGCGAGCAAAATTGCGAGCACAATTTTTTGACGAAAAAATTTCATTTCAGTTTTCTACACGCTTGATGCGGATCGCCATGTAAGGCCTGCCTGGCAAGGGAACACTGCGGGCGTTTTGGTCGGCGTAAGAATAGCCGTCCTTTTTTTTCAACGTAAAAATTCCGGCCACCGGCGTCACGGTCATGTTCCAGGTGTCGAGAACTTCAACGGTGAATTTCATGCCGGCGGCGGACTGGAGTTTTCCCAGCGGCGGCTTCGGGATTTGAAAATCCCAGTTCGTCGGCGTCTGCTTGCCGAGATAGATCAAATAATATTTTCCCGGCTGGCCGCCGATTTCCGGATGCTGCCAGCGGTCAATTGGCTCAATGCCTTCGGCCGGCGAGGCGTCCAAAACTTTTTTCAAAAACGCCACGCGCGCGGGGCTTTGGCCTTTGAGCACGCCGCCTTTCGACCACCAAAGAATCTGGTCATCGCTCTTAAAAGTTTCGCCGTGCCCGCAGTAAGTGCCGGCGACCGTCGCATTCCAAAAACGGAAGACCAATTCTTCCGGCGAAAGCTGCCCCCAGCGGTTCTCGATGTTGCCCTCGTATTTCACCTCGTCATAAACGACGGGCTTGCGATAGACATCGCGATACATTTCCGCGCGCCCAGGTTCTTCGACCGCCGCGCCGTTCTGGATGCTCGCGTGCGTGATCCACGGCAACGTGTGATTGAAAATTTCCGAGCCGTTGTGGATCGACAGCAGATGATGATACGGATCGTCGTGCGAAACGATTTCGCCGAACCGCACGAAGTCCGATTCCTTTTTCTGCTTCATGAAATCCCATTCGTTCGCCAGCGACCACCAGACGTTGCGATATGCCGCGAGCCGAGCGACGATGTAATGCAGGTAGCGGTCGTCCACCTCCGCCGGCATCCGGTCAAAACCCCAGTGTCCCTCGTCATACGGATGAAACAAAATGATGTCCGCCTCGATGCCAAGTTTCTGCAAATCGGCGACGCGTTGTTCGAGGTGCTGAAAATATTTCACGTTGAACTGCGCGAAATCCCAGTTGGTCGTCGCCGGATTGCCTGCGAACGGATACAGGATCGGCTCGTTGGTGTTCCAGGTGTAACGCTTCGGAAAAACGCAGAAACGAATTTTGTTGAAGGGCGACGCCGCAAGCGTTTTTAGCGTCTGTTGCTGCAATGCCTCCGGCTGCAACTGCCAGACATAACACGTCGTCCCGAGTTCTTTGTAAGGCGTGCCATCCGCGTAGGCAAAATGATACGTATTGGCGACACGGACCGGGCCGTGATTTTCCCGCGACGGTTTCGTGACGGTAAACTCGCCGGTTTTTTCGTTGAGTTCCGGACTGGAGCTTTTCGTGACATAATGCCATTCGCCGCTTTGTTCCGGCATGAAACGCACGCGATAAATTCCATCGCCGTCATAAAAACCACTGGCCTCGACCTTCAAGTCGCCTTGCGTGAATTGCGCAGATAAAGTGACATCGAGAAACGGATTGCCGTTCGTCGGGCCCTTTAAAGCAATTTCAAAAAGCCCCCATTTTTCAACCGATTCCGTCGCATAAACCGTCAACAACGCGATGCCAAAGATAAAAAGCGCCAAATAAAATTGTTTCATTTTATTCCTTTACCAACCAGACCACCGTTGCGTCTGGCAATTTTATTTTGGCACCGGCCTGAATAATTTCACCGGAGGTTATAGCGCCGGTTTTGGGATTCACCGTGCTGAGGCGATACTTGCCGGTTTCTGCCGACAAATCCAACTCCGCGCGACCACCGCCCGCATAAATTAAAATCTGTTTTCCGGGCTCACGCAGCGCCCAGATGGATTTATTGGCGTCCGCCAACCAAGGCTGCATTTGCGAAATCGCGGCAAGAAGTTTTTCATCCGTCGTGCGCGGCAGATTCGGCATCGAACCGCCAGCGCAGACAAATGCCCATGCGCCGCGGCTCATATCCACATCTTCGCCGGAAGCGATGACTACTTTGCTCGAATATTTTTTGCGATATTCTGCCGCCATCGCCGCCAGATTTTCGTCGTTCGGTGAACCGCCTTTCCATTGGCGCTCAGACTGACGCGGCGAAAGATTTTGTCCGCTTGCTGGTGCAAACAATCCGTTGTCCGTCTGCCACCAGTAACGGAAACAAATCACGTCCACGACGACAGCACGTTTTGCATCGGCGAGAATCGCGTCCTGCACATCTTTGGTTGCCGCGAGTGCGATGAGCGAATGATTTTTAGTTTCCTTCTCCCAACTACCGATAGTGTCCAGCCAAAACTGCTCGAACGCCAGCGGCCCGGTGAATTCGCCGCTGGTAAACTGAATGACGTTTGCATCGTTTGTGAAATTATCCAGATTTTGGCGGATGAACTTTTCGTGCAGCTGGCGGCGAACCGGATTTGTCACGTCGTAAAATTGGTCCGCCATCACGGTGCGTTTCTCGATTTCGAACGGCGGCTCGCGAAAACCCGTGTCATTGATGTTGTTCGCCGAGCGCCATGGACAATCCACCCAATGCGCGCCGTCTTCGAGGATGTTGTGCTGGAAATAATTTTCGTTGAACAACACGAGTCCGCGCGCCTCGCCGATTTTGGCGAACTGTTCCAACCGCGACCAATACCACAAATTATATTTCGTCAGATCGTATCGGCTCAAACCATCCCACGCCGTGCCCTGCCCGCTGCGCGCAAATGGCTGCTCGTAAAACGGCGGCCAAACGTCGCCGGTCATGCGCCGCCCGCGCTCGTGGTCTTCGCGACGACGGTCATACCAAAGTCCGTAGTGATGATCGAGCGCGACACGATTTTCAGAAATCATCGCGTCGGCGACTTCGTTCAAATCATCCGTCCAGCCCGCGCCAATCCGGCCGGGCGCAAACCGCGTCACGTTCACGCCATAATTTTTCGCGTCGCTCGGCAACAAATTTCCTTTCCACCAATTCACCGGCTGCGTTCCGCCGACCAGCAACTTGCCATCGCAAATGAGCCAGCCGTTCGTCACGAGAATTTTGAATTTTGAATTTTGAATTTTGAATTCCGCATCGGGAATTTCATCCACTGATCTTGCATTGGCCGAATCCGTTGAAATTTTTGTCACCGACAAAATTTGATCGGCGGCAGCATTGCCCAATCGGTCGGCGAGCTGGGCAGCAAACAAGCTGTCCGGTTTCTCGGACGAATTGGAATTTCGCCAGACGCCGTTGCCCTCAAATTCGCCCCACGAACCGAACGCCCAGTTTTGCGCGCCCGGCGGATTTTCGCAGGAAGTTTTGGCCGAAACGCAGTTCCACAAAACCGAGTTCGCCGCCGACCAGCCCGCGCCTTCGCCATCCGCGCCGCGATTGATCAGGCTCAAACCATTTCCATCAATCCGCACGTTGTCGAAAAGCACGCCGCTGGCCCAGCTTCCGATCGCGCCGCTGTCAGCGCTTGGCAAAATCGCGTCGCACTGCACGAAGGCATTAGGCCCGGCCGCGCAGTGGCCGACGGAAAAATCATGGCGACCATGTTCCGCAAAACAGCGCAGAAACAAAGTCTGCTGGCCCATCGTGAAAAAAGTGTTCCGCCGCCAGCCACCATCTTCGGAAACCGGCGCGAGCGAACGGCAATCGGCCACGGTCACGCGTTGACAAGTTTCGTAGATCGCCACTGCGGAACCGGCGAAATGCGCGAAGCTGACTTGGCGAACCCAACTATCAGCGGCATTTTCCAGCGTGATGGCAAACCACGAATGGTTTTCGTCCTTTGGATTTTGCGCGTCAAAAACAGATTCCAGCCGCAGATTTTCCACACCGACATTTTGAATTCGTCCCGGCCAGGAATAAGTCTGAATCCATCCGCCACCAAAACTAATTTCCAGCGCCGTGGTGATCGGCGCGTCAATGGTCACGAGATCACCTTCAATTTTTTTGACGACACGATTCCAAATCAGATCGCGGCTGCCGGGTTTCCAAACCAACCGCCAGTCGTTAAGACCACCGCCGAATTCCGTCATGCCGAGCGCGTCAATCCACGCCTTGGTGCTGGGACGAATGATTTGTATCGCCTCGCCGATTTTTAATCCGTCAGCATCCTTCACGTGAAAACTTGTCGCGCCGACCGGAACGTAATCGTCCGCGATTTGCCAGTTGGAATTTGAGCTGCTCAAAAAATCATTTTGCCCGACGATGCGAATCAACGTGCGGCGACCGGTGCCGGCGGCAACCAAACTCGTTCCATTTTCATCCGCGCCCTGCCCGCGCAAAACCACGCCAGCATTGGTGATTTGCAGTCCGCCGAAAACTTCATGACGGCCTTTGAGCAGCAAAACCGCGCCGCAAACACCATTGGAATCCGGCGGCAAAGTGGCAACGTAATTAATCGCCTTTTGAATGCGCGCGGTTTCGTCGCCTTGAATCGGAGCAACAATCACGCGCACTGGCGCGTCGGGAATTTTTTTATCGCCACCAAAATAACCGGCGGCGGAAAAATCGGGAACGCGATTGCCGTTTGTATCGGTGTCATAAATTAAGTGCCCGTCCGCGCCAATGGAAACGATCGACGACAATTTTTTTGGCGCGGCATTCAGCGCGAGCGCGCTTCCCAGAAAAATAATGGCGAGCAGATTTCTCATGGCAGTTTCCCTGTCAGGTTCGCGAGTTTTGCGCCGTGCGCAATTTCTTTTCCGTCGGCCAACACAAGCAACCCAGCGCCGCGATGATAACGCGTTCCGTCTTTGTCCCAAATTATCGTCAAGATGTGGCCGTGATAATTTACACCGTCTAGGCAAAAATAATTCCAAACGTCAGCCGGCAGCAGCGGAAAAATTTCCACGACATTATCCGCTCGCGGAACGAGACCGACAACGCCAGTGATGACCAAATCGGCAAACGTCGAGTGATTATAGTAGCGGCTGCGTCCGCCTTTGCCGTTGATCCACTCGCCGGTGGTTTCGTCCAAATATTCGCCGATGTAAGGTTTGCCGTCCGCGTGCTGGCTGTGAACATAAGTCAGGAAAGCGTCAAAATAATTTTCTTTGGTCGTGACCTTTTGTTGGTAGTCGCGGAGAAAATTGGCGAGTGCCGCGAGCGTCTGCGACGTGGCGAATGGCCAGACGGCACCGTCCCATTCGCAATGGCCGTAACCGTGCGTGCGAAAAAATGGGTTGCGGCGCTCGGCTGTGGTGATTCCAAATGGCGCGGAAAAACCTTTGGCATCCGTCAGTTGATTCCACGCGTAATCATAATTTTTATTGTCGTCCGGCAACTCGAACAGCCACGGAATAAATCCTAGCTCTTCGCGCACGTCGGCAAAATTTCCGTTCGTGTGGACGACTTCAAAAAAATTCGCGTCCGGGTTCCAGAGTTTTGCCTGCACCAGATTTTTTAAATTCGCGGCTTTGGCGTCAAATTCTTCTGCGAGCTTTTTATTGCCGGCGAGCCGCGCGATGCGGGCGATGGCCTGGGCGTTGCCGAACATGTAGCTGTTGATCGTGGGGCGAAGATTTTTTGCGGTGCGCGAGCCGCTGATGGATTCTTCCATCGCGTCGCGGACATCGAATTGCCAGAACAGGCCGTTCGTGAGTTGTTTCTCGTTTTCCCACTGGCAATAGTCGGCGACCAGATCATTAAGCTGCGCGACCAGAAATTTTTTATCGCCGGTGACGAGATAGCGCTGCCAGAGCGCGGCGGCGAGCCAGCTGCTGTATTTGTGCAATTGCTGGCGACTGGCTGCGTCGCGAAACCAATAGCGGACATAGTCGTCGAGAAAATTTTGATCATGCAGCCAGCGGCCTTCGGCGAGCTGATGGCCGAGCGCGCTGCTCACGGGATTTGGGCGGGTGAGAAATTCCGAGAAGACAAATCCGTTGGCCGTGTGCTCCAGATGTTTGCGGAACGACCACCAGCGGAAATAATACAGCTCTTCGACTTCGCGGTCGGGGCATTCGAAAAACGGAATTTCTTTTTGCAGCCAGCTCCATGAATCGGCGTTGGAAATATAATTGGTGACGTTTTCATCTTCCATCGCGTTGAAGTGCGCGACGTAATTGGAAAAGCTGGCTGAATTCAAAACCGGCAAATCATCCGCGAAAGAATTTTGAACCGCGAAATACGCCAAACACGCGAAATAAAACAACCAAGGCGATTTGCCTTTCGCGTATTTTGCGTATTTCGCGGGTGAATACATTTTAGAGATTCAACTTGGATAATTCGTTTTGGATTTCTTTCAAACGCGCTTTGACGAGTTCGCGCTCCGGTTCGCGGAAACGGTGAAATGGTTCGGCCATGAAATCATCACAAACTCCAAGGCAATTCAATGCGCATTTGATGCCTTTAATGATTGAGGAAGAATATTTTCCGATGCGATAAAAGGAATCGCTCACGCGCTGGATTTGTTTTTGCAATTGCTCGGCGCGGGAAAAATTTCCGGAGCGGTAAGCTTCGAGCAGTTTGACGTAAAGCTTCGGAAACAGATTGGCGCCGCCGCTCACGCCGCCGTTGCCACCGATTTGAAGTGTGGCCAAAAGTTTTTCTTCCGGCCCGCACAGCAACGGCCAGTCGGGACGATGTTGGTGGATGAGTCCGGCGGCGGATTTAAAATAATTCAAATCGCCGGAGCTGTCCTTGAGGCCGATGATTCGCGGGTGATCCATCGCGCGGCGGACGGTTTCGAATTCGATATGAACCTTCGTGAGCGCCGGCATGTTGTAGAGGTAGAGTGGCAGCGGCAGTTCGGCGACGAGGTGGTCAAGGTATTCCTGCAACTCCGGCTGTGCTTCGGGCAGATAATATGGTGGCGCGACGACGACGGCGTCCGCACCGAAATCAGCGGCGGCGCGGGCGATGCTCGCCGATTCGACAAACGCGGTGTCGGTGATTCCAACCAAAACCGGCACACGATTTTTGACCTGCGTGCAAACGCGTTCAATCAATTCACGGCGCAGGCGATAGCTCAAACTCGGGCCTTCGCCGGTCGTGCCGAGAATGAAAAGTCCATTCACGCCGCCCGCCAGAATATGTTCAATCAATTTTTCCAAACCGGGCACGTCGAGTTCGTCGCGGTCGCGCAACGGCGTGATCATGGGCGGGACAATTCCAGTGAGGGGCAATTTCATTTTGAAAAATCTTCAGAGGTGGCCGAGCGCGGCTTCACAGTCAAAATCAACAGCGCGGCGCACAACGCCACGCCCGCGAGCGCAGCAAACGCCAGGGAAAAATTCACGTGACGATCACGCATGCCGCCGAGCATGACGGTCGTGATGCCGCCGATGCCGCTGGCGGCAAGGTTCATGAAACCATAGCCGGTGGCGCGATGTTCGGGACGCGCGATTTGGCAGAGGATCGGCATGCTGTTACAATCGAAAAATCCCCAGCTGAGGCCGAACAGAATCATCGCGCCAATGGCCACGCCGATGGCGGGCGCAAAACCCAGCGCGAGCAGCGCAGGCACGATGAGCAGCACGCCGGTGGCGCTCGTGAAAATACGGCCGCGATTCGTTCGGCGCATCCAGCGGTCGGCAATGATGCCGCCAAGCACGACGCCGATGAGCGAGGCGAATTGCACGTAAACGGTTGCCGACAAACCGGCGGGGCCTTGTTTCAAATTGAATGTGTCCGCAAGAAAAGTCGGCAGCCAGTTTTTGATCGCCCAGCCGGCGATGGCCGGCATTGTGAAATACGCGACGAGAATCCAAAACTGTGGCTGCGACCAGAGCGCAAAAATTGTTTCGCGCATGGAAACGGATTTTTTTTTGCCGGTCAAATTTTGCACCGGCGCATCTTTCAAGAGGAACATCAAAACAATCGCGTAAGCTACGCCCGCCGCGCCGAACCAGGTGAAACAATTTCGCCACGAACTGTGGTCGGCGATGTAACCCCCGATGCCGCCAAGCGCGAGACCGGTGTAAAGTCCGGTCTGGTGCAGGCCCACGGCTTTCCCGCGCGTGTCACCGGTGTGAAAATCGGCGATGAGCGCGAGCGCCGCCGGATAATAAAACGCCTCGCTGATGCCCATGAGCGCGCGCAGCGTGAGCATCTGCGAATAGGTTTGCGCGTGACCGGTCGCCCACGTCACCGCCGACCACACAAACAAACTGCCGATGACCGTCCAGCGGCGGTTGAATTTGTCCGCGATGAATCCGCCGACCGGACTCAAGAACGCATAGACCCACATGAAGACGGCCATGAGCGTGCCGAAATCCTGATCGCTGGCGATGCTCGGAATGTCCGCGCGAATCGAGGCACGAATGGTTGAAACCATCTGGCGGTCCAGATAATTCAGCAGCACCACCGGCCAGAGCAACGCCACGACCGCCCAAGCATAGAAAGATAATTTATTCGCGCCGTTGTTCACTGCAAAGTGTTCACATTGCTGCGCGGGTTGTTCCAGTCAATTTTTTTGGTCGGGTCGAGGCCGGCGAGATATTTGTCCATGACCGTGTAGCCGTCACCTTGCAAATCTTTTTGCGCGAGCGAAACGTCGTTGGTGTCCAAATTAAATTTCGTTTTCCAAGAAAGCGGAATTCCGTCCGCCCCCAAATCTTTAATCGGTTCGCCTTTGTATTCCGGATAGCCGCCCACTTGCGCGGGATCGGTGATGATGCCGTTGCCCGCTTTGCCGTAATTATTTTTGGCGAGCCCTTTCATTTGCGGCGGCAAAAATTCTTTGCCCGCGCTCCAGACTTTGCCTGTGCGGACGGCTTCAATGACACGTATGTCCACCGCGTCGCGTCGCGGCAAGGTGCAACCTGCGCCGTTCAAGACATCCTCAAACGCCTGTTTCGCCGAGTTCATCGTCATCGCCGGCATCGGGAACGGTTGGTCCACGCGCGTATCCGCGACAAATTTTTTCATGGTGTCATTCGTGGTGATGGTCGGATCGTCTTTGGAGCCGCCTTCCGCGAACTGCACGCCGCCGGCCCAATTGTCCGCAGAGACTTTTTCATTTCCTTCGACAATGTTGCCCGCGACATATGCCTTGCCGAAACGCGGCGTCGGATTTTGTTTCGTCTGCGTGGCCGACGGTTCAAGAATGCGATACGCCACCGGCCCGTTTTCCACCGCCGGGCCGGGCTTGTAATAATTGTTGATGATGTTGTAGAGACTTTCTTCGCCGCCGCCGTCAATGGTGCGATGCCGCCAGTTGAACAAAACGTTGTTGACGAAATTAAAATCATAAGTCATCGCCACGCTCGGATTGCGGCCGGTGTTGCACGCAAAAAGATTGTGATGAAAACCGGAGTTGCGTCCGCCCCAATCGCCGCCGAACGCGTGGTTGTATGTGTTCAAAGCTTCGCTCGTGATCGTCCATTGAATCGTGACATTGACCGCCGGCAACTTGAGCGCCGGCCCGCCATTGGTCGGCTGATACATGTGGCGGTAGGTGTCAATGTTTTGATCCTGGCCCCAGCTCGCGGAAATGTGGTCGAGCATGATGTTGCCAATCGGACTGCCGAAATGCACGCCGTGACGATTGAAAATATCTAGGTTGCCACGGCGCAAACGCAGATAGCGAATCACCACGTCGTGCGCATTGTCATCAATGCCATTATCCGCGATGCAAATGCCGTCGCCCGGCGCGGTGTGACCGTCAATCGTGATGTAAGGCGCTTCGATGTAGATGGGTTTTTCGAGATGAATGATGCCCGCAACATTGAACACCACGATTCGCGGGCCGGCGGATTCGCACGCCTCGCGCAACGAACCGGGTCCGCTGTCGTTCAGATTCGTCACCACGAATACTTTTCCGCCGCGCCCGCCGAAGGAAAATTTCCCGCCGCCTTCCGCGCCGGGAAACGCCGGCACTTTCGCCTGCGGCAAATCCGACGGCAGCGAAGCCCACGGGATGAACGGCTTGCCTTTTTTCGCCCATTCGGCGATGACGGGCGCGCAATTGGAAATCACCTGCTGCTCGTATTGCTGCCAGGCGGCGTCGCGCGCCTTAATGGCGTCGTCGGGAACCGGCCAGTTTTCACGGGCGAAACCGAGCGACGTCACCACCGAAAGTGCAGCGCCGAACAAAATTTTATTTTTCATGAGGTAAATTTTTTAAAACGAATATTCACCGACGAGCGAGTTCAGATACTTTTCCAAATTGGTATAGCCATCACCGTTCACATCCCCATTCGCGTCCGCCGGATCATTTGGATTCAAGCCGTGCGCCTTTTCCCATTCATCAGGAATGCCGTCGTGATCACTATCCACGGGCACATTGTAAGTCTGGTAATCTGGCCACGGAAAATTCGGCGAACCGAGCGCCGATTTATCGTCGGTCGGTTCGTCAATGATACCGGCGAAATTCGGACTCGGCCGGTCGCCGTAAGTCGGGCCTTTCGTGCCGGTGTATTCCGCCGTGCCATCACGCGCGTCCTTGATGATATGCAAGTCAATGACATCGGATTTCGGAAAATTGGCTCCGACATTGGCCAGCACGTTCGTAAACGCCTCGCGCGCCGTCTGCGTCTTGACATAAGCCGGATAAATCTCTTTATCCACCCGGATGGCGGCTTCGCGGATCGGATCCTTCGCGTTCGGCCAGCTGTTTTCAAACGCGCTCCAGTTATTCGTCTCGTCCACGAAACCTTCCAGCACATTACCGTTCATGTAATAACTTTCCGTGCCCCATGCGGGATTGATTGGATCAAGCTTCAACAGCCATTTCACAAACGGATTTTTTGGATACGGCTTGTAATAATTGCTAACATAGTTCAAGGCTTTTACGCCGCCGTCGGTCGTGCGCGCTGTCCAGTTATAGACGACATTATTTCGTATATCCAAGTAGCCGGCATATTTCGCGCTCTGCGTCAAACCACCGGCGAGACTCCAGTTCCGGTCCGTGCAATCCGCGAGCAAGTTATGATGATAGCTGCCAATGTCGCCGCTGATGGAACCAGCGAATGCGTGGGTCTCTAACTTAGTCCGGTCGCTCGCGCGATAGTGTGGTCCGTGATGCAAAGCCTCGGCGACAATATTGCGCTGGAAAGTAATGTTCTTCGCGCCGCGCGAACTGGTGCCTTCATCCGAACTCCAACTTATCGAACAATGATCCATGATACAATTGTCGCAATAGCCCATGCCCGCGCCATCCATCGCGCGTTTGGCGCCGTCACCGACACGAAAACGCATATAGCGAATAATCACATCATGCGTGCCGTAAGCGCCCGCGCCATAGTCCGCCAGACAAATGCCGTCGCCCGGCGCAGTCTGCCCGGCGATGGTGCAATAGGGATTATGAACCGCGCAGGGAGATTTCAAATGGATGACGCCGGATACGCGAAAGATAATCGTGCGCGGCCCTTCCGCTTCCACGGCCGCACGGAAACTGCCGGGAATGATTGCCTCGCCTTTGCCGGAATCATAGTCTTCGAGATTCGTCACTTCAATGGCGCGACCGCCGCGACCGCCGCGCGCAAAACGCCCGTAACCCTCCGCCGTCGGAAACGCCAGCGCTCGGATGCGGAAACGCCAGACTTCACCTTTGACCGGCGCAGTGTTGGAGCCATTGATTTCGTCCACGCGCCAAAAATAAGTTTTCATCTGGTCGAGGGGCGGCAACGGATAATTGGCCGGCGTAAGATAACCCTTAAATTCGGGCGAGTTCACGGTGGCAGTCGCAACGGCATGGGAATCGGTTCCGAAATAAAGCTGCTGCGCCGGCGCACCGGCCGGCGCAGTCCACGACAACGCCGACTCATTTGGCCAATGCTCATCATCATTGGCGGGTGAAGGTTTGATCGCCTTCAGCCGCGGATTAGCCGTGTCAATTTCAAAACCATTGATGATAAGACTGTGATCAGTGCTAGCCCCATTGCCGCGAAAACGAATAACTACATCCTTGCCGGCCAGCGCCTCTACTTCCAAATAAGTGCTGGCGACCTCATCATCATTAGTGGCGCGGTAAGTCGGAATCAATCCCTGAACGACTTGCCTGTCATCCACGAACACATTCATTATTGCCGGCGAAACCCGGTCCCTCACTTCGTTGTGATAAGTGACCACAGTATGTTTTCCCGGGGCAAGTCCGCTGAGAACCATGTCGATGCCGCCGTTGTTTGTAGAGCCTTTAGAAACAACGCCGTCAGCGGCCATGGTTGCACCATAGTCCAACGCACCTTTGTATAAAACTGACGAGAGCGAGCCTTCACCAGCCGCCCGAAACAGAACGGTAACGGGGCCGAACGTTTGCGAACCGGATTTGCCTTCATGCCACGCCCAGTTTTCCCAGTGCGGCGTGAGAATATCCTTCCGCGTGTCGGCGGGATTTAAGTCCACCTTCAGCTCGCTGGTCTGGCTCTGGCAGAAGAGCGCCGGCAGCAGACATAAAATGGCGGCAATGATCTTCATTCAACCTTGTTCACCCGATTTGTTTCTGAACCAATAATTTCATAGCGACAAAAAAAGTGCCGGGGCCAAGTATGAACTCAACCCCGGCTGACAAAAACTTCAATCAAGGTATGATGAACCGGTAGAACACGGCCGAGTCGCTGGAAATGACATTCGTCAGCAAGATGTCATTGACGTAAGCCGACGGGCCAACATTGCTCCAATTGGTGCTCAATCCGGTTTCCAAGGTGGTAATTTGCTGCTGCACCCAGCCATTACCCGTAAAACTTGCCGGCCAGCTGAGTTCAGTAACTATGTTGCTGCCATTCACGGTGATGCTGTTGGTCAATATCACTTGGACAGAGGAAGCACTGATGACACCAATTGTTCCACCGGGAATCAAATTGCTCAAATCCCAAACCAATCCGGGTCCCGGGACTTTGGGTTGAATCAAAGGATAGGAGTTAGTGGTATTCAATCCCGCATTGCCGATGTTGCCACCGGTATAATATGCGCCAAAGAATTGGAACGTCTGGCCGGCATAGAATGCCGGTCCGAGATTGGTGATGACCAACGTGCATCCATTGACGGCCTTCGTCGCCTGGCTTGGACCAAATCCTTGATTCTGCGAAAGAATCATCGTGTTAGCGGGAGACAATGTCGTGTTGACCTGCAAAATGGTGGTGGATCCCGCCGCCAGCTGCACGCGGCCATTAGGATTTCCCAATTGCGTGCTGTTATCCGAAGCATAGTCGGTGATTTTGGTAACGCCGATGTTGCTGCCACCCGGATAGAAGGTGCCGGTGACCGTCAAAGTTCCAACATTGATGCTGCCCGAGCTGACGCCAGCACTATTCAATACCGTGTCCGTCAAAGTTCCACCAGTATTGATCGTGAGGCTGGAACCATAGATCGTGCCGCCATTGATCAGGGTTGAATTGGTCGGGACGATGGTGGTGCCGATGCTGGTCAGCGTGCCGGAATTGTTGAGCGCGGTGCCTGATTGCATGGAAACATTGCCGTTCACCGTGCCAGAATTAACCACGCTGCTGGAAGTCAGGAGACTCAGACTACCGGCAATGCTGCCGGAGCTTTGCACCGCACCGGCGCACGATACGCCGCCGGATATAGTTCCGTTGTTAGTCAAGCTTGTTCCGACGGCCGTCGTTGCGTTGGCAATCATGCCCGATCCGCCGATGGTCAGCGAACCATTGTTAACTTGGGCACCCGCCGAAGTGGCGGCATCAATCTCCAAATTACCGGTGCCCTGCTTGACGAGCAAACAGGAGCCGATGGAACCCGCGCCAACATTGTTAAAGGTGAAGTTATTGACGGAGTTGGTAACCAAGATGCCGGTGCCGGACTGGCCGGGATTAACGCTTTCGGCGATGGTGATGCTGGTCGGCACCGCCGCAGTATCGTCGAAGGTGACACTATCGCCATCGGTAAATTTGGTGGTGGCAAGCGAATTAAGATCCAGCCAGTTCAAACTGGAATGGTCCCATTGGGAATTTTGTCCGCCGCGCCAGGCCAGATTCTTCGGTTGATTGGTGCTGATAACAAGACTCACGGTCAAACCAACTGGGTCAACGACGATTTGCATGTTGTTAAAACCCGCCGGCAAAGTGCCGATGCTGATGTTGGGAACCTGATTGGCGGCCTGATAAACGATCAGCACATTGGTGGATTGCCCGGCCGGTGCCGCGGCGATGTTGATCTTAGTCGCAGTGGTTGTCGTGAGCAGATTAGTCACAAAAGCGTTGGTCGTGCCAGCCGCAACGGAAAAAGTCAGGCTACCACCATTCATGTTCAAAGTCGTCAAGCTCTGAGCCGCAGTGGCAATGGTGTTACTAACCACTAACGAACCATTGGGGGCAACAATAATAATATTGTTGGTGCTGTATTGACCCACCGTGATTTGATGGGCGCGTAGGGTGCCACCGTTTGTGATCATAAGCTGACCGGACACGTTTGCCGCTTGGCCAGCAAAGCCAGTCACATTGGTTGGCGTCAAGCCGAGAATAAGGTTGTTGTTTACGTATAAAGTCCCATTGGTGCCGACAATCACGGAACCCAGAATGCCATCGCCTACGGAAGTGCTGATATTATTCGTGTATTTCATGTTTCCAGCGATTAAGGTGTTGCAATTAATCGTGCCGAAGTCAAAAAACAATCCCCCAATGACGTCCTTGCCATTCGCGTTGGCCGAGTTAGTGCGATCCTGACCTATCCAGATTTGGTCCACCAACATGTCCGTGACGCCGCCGCGAAGATCCATAATGCCGCGGTTACCCACAAACGCAGTTGCCAATCCTTGATCAACGCCGATCGCCAGCAGGCTCATCCGGCTCACACCATCGGAATTGCGGAACACGACGGAATTTGTCGAGCCTATGGAGTCCGGAGCCTTGAAGATCATTCGATAACCGACGCCGTTATTAAAAGCACCGGTTCCCGAGCCGGGGGCGTCGCCGATGCCGATGCCGATGCTATCCGCATAAAATGCATTGTTCTGTCCGAGACGAATCTCCGCATTGGCATTTTGACCATTGTTTGCCGACTGGTCTTCGCGCATGTAGGAAATGGCCGTATTAAAAACCGCACTGTTATAATTATCCGTGTTCGTCGCAAAGATCACGTTGGTCTGGGCCATCACAAAATCAACCAGCGTGCACCCGTCCGGACCATTTTGGTTGTCTTTTATGTCGGCAATCGCCACCCGATTCGCGTAAACAGACAATTTGTTGAGGCCGCTAAAGTCCGAACGCAAATAACGGGTCGCATTGGGCGTGGAGCCGTTGATTACGAAATCCGCCGCGGTGTTACTGACCAGCAAAGACCCGCCGCCCTGAAACGTATAAACCGGCCGGATGCTGGTGTTGTTTTTCTCGCCGATGTAGAATCCATTGGTGCCAAGAACGGAAAGCTGGTTGCCTGACGGAATAGTAGTGTTCACGGCGAGCGAGGCGCTCGCTCCTTCATCTCCATTGCCGAGATAAATCAGTGATGCGATTGTCCGTGAGCTATCAACTATATTCGTCCATGGTCCCGGAGTATATCGCTCGAAATACACACCGTCGGTGGAAAGCGGAGACGCGCCGCCGCTCCAATTGGTGGTAGAGGACCAGTTGCCGCTGGTTCCAACGTTGGTTGTCGCCCATTGCGGCACCACGAACAGATTAAAATTCGTGCTCACGGCAGCATCGCCGCTGGCAGTCACCGTCAAGGGGTAATAACCCGAGGTGGGATGGTTTACGGAGATTCCCAGAGCGGCGGCACCGTTGCTGGTTAACACGCTTGGAACCAGCGTGCCGGTCACGGTGGCGCCGGTGCCCGTAAGTGTCAGCACAATATTCGTCGTGGCCCCGCCATTCGTTTCAGTCACAGAAATGCTGTTGGTTGGCAAATTGTTGATTGTATTCATTCCCGCCCAATAATTATGGGTCCCATTGGTGATGTTCAGCATGACGGTTTGCGCCTGCATCGGCAGGCTGACCATACCGCAGAGAAACATTAGCGCCCAAGCGAGCCAAATGTTTGAACAGAATGAAAGCGGCCTGCTGGGGCGCGCATCATTATCATTATGAATTTGCAACTGATTTTTCATGGTTGGTTCTAGGGTTGGACTACTGTTTTTTAGGAATAAGTTTTACGCAACGTTACTAGGCTTCGGCTCGGGAAGTATCAATGATATGGCGTCAATTCTTGTAGATATTCATAGTCCCGACTGACCCCTACGATTGTATGTCCACTGGCGGTCACGCCGGGGGTCACCACATGATAAGTGCTCGTTTCAAGCCATTTATGAATCTCCGCATGTCCGTCACAAAAAGATATGTTGCCTGCTTTACCGTGGCTAAAGGCGGGAAGATCGCGCCAGTATTCGCTGCCGGATGCCTGGCCGGGATCAAAAGAGAAGACAGACTTTCCGGTATTTAAAAGCGTGTAGGCGCTTTCATCTACAAACGCAAAGATGTTGGCCGGACCGGGAATATTCAAATCGTTGGACTTATGCGCTTCGATATAATTGTGCGCTCCACTCCCCGTCGGCGGAACGGAGTTGTTCAACGAGGAGTTTAACGAATAGCTCCGCACCCGCGTCCCGTTTTGTGATGATACAATGTCGCCGGGACAACGATAGGTTCCGCCGCTTCTTATGTAGGGAGTAAACGCAGAATTGGTATCCGTCAGAAGGCTCATGTTCGTATTGGCGTCGTTGCTGCCCCAACCCAGACCCAGACCATCGGAACCCGTCGTATCCACCCAGCCGTTGTTGGGGACCAAGCCATCATCGTTGTCGCCGTAGAACATGATGAACGCCAGATCGAGTTGCTTGGTGTTGTTCAGGCAGGAAATCCCTTGCGCCTTGCGCTTGGCGCCCGCCAAGGCGGGCAGCAGCATCGCGGCGAGGATGGCGATGATCGCGATGACGACCAGCAGTTCAATCAGGGTAAATCCACGCCGGCAAGCGGGACGCGGCAACGCACTATTTTTTGGGCTCATACGTTTCAAGTTGGGTGATGGTTTAAAGTAGCACGATGGCGGCATTTACTGTAATACGAAAACAGATAATAGATTTACGAATTCTGCCAACGCGGAAACCGGCATTTACAACGGCGCCCGCGCGGGCAGAATGGGTTTGAACCTGTGCTGTGCATACAACGTCGCCCCATCTTCGCCGCCTGACAACTTTTATTCTGGCCGGCCTGCTGCTCGCCAGCCAGGGACGCGCCGGCGAATTCTGGGTCGCTCCCGCGGGGGCCGATCACGCCGCCGGTTCCCGGACCGACCCGTTCACCGACCCTGCCCAAGCACTGCAACAAATTCGCGAATGGCGGCAGCAGGGAAAAATCGCCGCCGCCGAACCGGTGAAAATTTTTCTGCGCGAGGGCATTTATCCGCTCCTCGCGCCGCTGAATTTCCGCGCGGAGGAGGCGGGCACGGCAGGGGCACCGATCCGCATTGAAGCGGCCGCAGGCGAACATCCGCTCTTGAGCGGCGGCGTGGCGATCGGCGGCTGGAAAAAATTGACGCCGAAAATTCCCGGCCTGCCGGAAACTGCGCGCGGAAAAATCTGGGTGGCACCTGCGCCGAAAATCGCCGGGCGCATTTTGGAATTTCGCCAGCTTTGGGTGGACGACCTCAAAGCCATTCGCGCCCGCGAACCAAATGGCGAAACTCTCGCGCGGCTCGTGGCTTGGGACAAAACAAATCAAGTCGCGACCGTTCCGGCAAGGGCGCTGGCCGGCGTAAAAAATCCGGCGCGACTGGAAATGGTCATCGACCAAGTTTGGGAAATCGCCGTGCTGCGAGTGAATACGCTTCGCTTCGCAGGAACCAAGGCGCTGCTCACGTTCAAAGCGCCGGAAAGTGCAATTGAATTTCAGCATCCGTGGCCCCCGGTGATCGTGAGCACGAATTATCACGCGCCGTTCTTTCTGGCCAATGCGATTGAATTTCTGGATTCGCCAGGCGAGTGGTATGAAGATTTGTCGGCGGGGAAAATTTACTATTGGCCGCGCGCGGGCGAAGATATGACGCGCGCCAAAGTTTTCGCGCCGGTTTTGGAGACACTCGTGCAGATTGAGGGTTCATCGGACAAACCCGTTTCGAATATTCAATTCACCGGCCTCACGTTTGCGCACACCACCTGGCTGCGACCTTCGGAGCAAGGTCACGTTCCCCTGCAAGCGGGGATGTTTTTGCTCGCTGCTAAAAAACTGTCGCCGCGCGGCACCAGTTATCATCCGCAGCTGGACAATGTCGCGTGGATCGGCCGGCCGCCTGGCGCCGTTTCAGTTAGAAACGCCAATCATATCTCCTTTGAAAATTGCACGTTTGAACATATGGCCTCGGCGGGACTGGATTTTCAGAGCGGCACGCAGGACGACTTGATTCAAGGCTGCACGTTGCGCGACCTCGGCGGCAACGGCATTCAGCTCGGAGAATTTTCCGATACGAATGTCGAAACGCACACGCCCTACAACCCGCCTGATCAAACCGAAATCTGTGCGCGCGAAAAAATTTCCAACAATGCGATCACCGACTGCGGCAATGAAGACTGGGGTTGCGCCGGCATCGCGGTTGGCTACGCGCGCGAGGTTTCCATTGAGCATAATGAACTTTTCAATCTGCCCTACACCGGCATCAGCGTCGGCTGGGGCTGGACGAAAATGACGAACGCGCTGCGCGACAATTTCATTTTTGCGAATCGCATTCACCACGTCGGCCAAAGGCTCGGCGATCTGGGCGGCATTTACACATTATCCGCGCAACCCGGCACGGTCATCGCGGCAAATTTTATTTCGGACATCGCGCCGAGCGGGTTCGTGCCCGATCCGTCGCACTGGTTTTATCTGTATCTCGATGAAGGCTCGTCCGGCATCACCGTGCGCGACAACTGGTGTCCGGCGGAAAAATTTCTGAAAAATGCCAACGGCCCCGGCAATGTTTGGACCAACAACGGTCCGCAAGTCTCCGAAAAAATAAAAAACGCGGCTGGACTTCAACCGGCATTTTCGGCTTTGCTCCAATCCAACGAATCCAAGACACCATGAAAAAAAACACGCTGGGCATTTTACTGGGCATTTTAACGCTGGTCGTGCCGGCGAGCGCGCAGTTGACGCCGGTTTACCTGCGCTGCGATTACGCCGTAAATCCGCTAGGCGTGGATTCAGCGAATCCGCAACTGTCGTGGCAGCTGGCCGGCGACGCTCGCGGCGCGCGGCAGACGGCGTATCAAATCGTGGCAACCACAAATGAAAACGAGCCGGCGTTGAATGCGTTGGTTTGGGACAGCGGCAAGGTGGAGTCGGATGCGACGCTGCAAATTTCGTTTCCGGGCGAAAAATTAAAAACCGCCGAACCGATTTTTTGGAAGGTGCGCGTGTGGGATGAAAACGGCAAACCTTCTGCGTGGAGCAAAACCGCGACGTGGACGACCGGCGTTTTGCACAAGGACGATTGGCACGCGAACTGGATTGGCGCGGCGGACACGAACTTTTCGTCACTGATTTTGCGGCGCGAATTTGTCGTGAAGCCTGGACTTCAACGCGCGCTGGCCAATGTTTGCGGGCTCGGCCAATACGAGCTGACGCTCAACGGCAAAAAAGTTGGCGACGATTTTCTTTCGCCCGGCTGGACGAAATATGATCAGACCTGCCTTTACGACACGCGTGACATCACCAAAAATTTGCGCGCGGGCAAAAATGCGGTGGGCATCGAACTCGGCAACGGCATGTATAATGTGCTCGGCGGCGGCCGCTATACGAAATTCAAAGGCTCGTTCGGCCCGCAAAAAGCCATCGCGCAAATCCGGCTGGAATACGCGGACGGCTCCGTTGAATTCATCGGCACGGATGGAAGCTGGCGCGTTGCCGCCGGCCCGATCACGTTCAACTCGATTTACGGCGGCGAAGATTTTGACGCGCGACTCGTGCAAACCGGCTGGAACAAGATTGATTTTGATGATTCCAAATGGTCGCCCGCCCAAGTCGTCAACGGGCCGGGCGGCGAATTGCGCGGCCTTTCCTGCGCCGCGCCACCGATCCATGAATTTGAAATTCACAAACCCGTTTCCATTCACGCACTCGCGAACGGCGATGTCGTTTACGATCTCGGCCAGAACGCGTCGCACATTCTGAAAATTTCTGTGAGCGGTCCCGCCGGCAGCAAGGTGCGTTTGCTGCCGTCCGAACTTTTGGACAACGACGGCGCGATCAACCAAAGCTCCATGGGCGCGGGTCATCGCGGCACGGTCTGGTGCGAATTCACGAAGGCAACGGACGGCGTGGAAACGTGGTCGCCGAAATTTTTTTACATCGGCTGCCGTTATGTGCAGGCGCATTTTTCTCCGGCCAACACGAATGGCGCGTTGCCGCAAATCAAATCGCTCGCAGGCATCGTCGTGAATTCGGCGTCGGAACCCGTCGGTGAATTTGCATGCTCGAACGATTTGTTCAACCGCACGCACCGGCTCATCCGCTGGGCGCAGCGCAGCAACATGGTCAGCTTGATGACGGATTGCCCGCATCGCGAACGGCTCGGCTGGCTGGAGGAAGATCATTTGAACGGCCCGGCGTTGCGCTACGAATTTGATCTCGCGCAGCTCTTCACCAAGACGATCAATGACATCACGGATTCGCAGCTCGTCAACGGACTCGTGCCAACGACCGCGCCGGAATATACGCGTTTCCGCGATAAAAATAATACAAATTTTCTGCGCAACGATTTTGGCGATTCCCCGGAATGGAGCAGCTCATTCATCCTCGTGCCGTGGCAGCAATACGAATTTGACGGCGACCTGAATTTGTTCCGCACGCATTACGACGCGATGAAAAATTATCTCACTTACTTCGGCAGCCGCGCGGACAATGACATTGTCAATTATGGCCTCGGTGATTGGTATGATCTCGGCCCGAAAAAACCGGGCGTGTCGCAGCTCACGCCCATCGCGCTCACGGCGACGGCGTTTTATTTTCAGGACGCGGCCATCATGGCGCAGGTTGCCACGCTGCTCGGTCGGGCTGAAGATGCAAAAAATTATTCCGCACTCGCGGAAAAAATCCGCAGCGCGTTCAACAGAAAATTTTACAACGCGACGAATCATTTTTACGCGACGGATTCGCAGTGTGCGAATGCCATCCCGCTCGTCATGGGAATTTGCGATGCCAGCAATCGCGCCGCGGTTGTTGATGCCATCGTCGCGGATGTGCGTTCGCGCGGCAATGCGTTGACGGCGGGCGACGTCGGCTACCGCTATTTGCTTCGCGCGCTCGCCGATGGCGGCCGCAGCGACGTGATTTTTGACATCAACGACCAGACGAACAAGCCGGGCTACGGCATGCAGCTCGCGAAAGGGAAAACCAGCCTGACCGAGGCGTGGGACGGCGGCTCGTCGCAAAATCATTTCATGCTCGGCCAGATCCAGGAATGGTTTTATCACGACCTTGCCGGCATCCGCTCCGACGGCGACGGCTTTAAAACGATCAGCATCGCTCCGCAGCCGGTCGGTGACGTGACGTGGGCGAAGGCGAGTTACAATTCCATTCGCGGAAAAATTATCAGCGACTGGCAGCGCAATGGCGATCAATTCACTTTGCGCGCGACCGTTCCTGCGAACACGACGGCGACCATTTTCATGCCCGCCAAATCAGCGGACGCCGTGACGGAAAGCGGCCAGCCGGCGGCACAAAGCGCGGGCGTGAAATTTCTGCGCGAAGAAAATGGCCGCGCGGTCTTCGCTATTGGCGCGGGCGACTATCAATTCAGATCAAATTGAGCCGGCAAGTATTGGCGAGAAAAATTATTTCGCCACCGGACTGTTCGTGTTTGGATTTTTTGCGATCCAATCTTTGAAAGCGGCGGCGGTGTCGTGGCCTTGCGCATCCAGGTAGGCGTTGATCTGGTCCTTGTATTTTTGAAAGATCGCGGATTTTTCCGGCGCGCTGCCGCCGTCGATCGCCTCTTCGCGGGCCGCTTTGAGCAGTTCCAAAATCTTCGCTTTTTCGCCATCGGTCAAGCCGGGCACGATCACAGTGTAAGCGTCGTAAGTCACTTTGACTTTGTGATACGTCATCAAATCCTTGACCTGCTCGACCTGTTCCGGCGTCAAGCTTTCGGCCAGCTTCGCGAGAAATTGATCATGCAGCGGCTCGGATTGCGCAGCCAGCAACGGCGCGCGATTCGCATAATTCACTGCTTTGCCATCGACTTTTAGCCGCGTGTCGATCGCCGCGTCGCGCACGCGCAAGTCATGATATTGCGTCACGAGAATATCATGCACCGCGTTGGACTTCGCCGCGTCGGCCAAGTTCAACGCCTTCAAAATATCCGTCACGCGGTTTTCGATGGTCGTGGCATAAAACGCCTCTTTTTCCGCGTCCGTGACGGCGGGCGTGCTCATTTGCGCGGCGGCGCCCCGCGCGAAAAAAACGGCGGCGATGATAATGGCGGAAACCGCCTGGAGTTGCTTTTTCATAATTTTAATAGTTTAACATGGTTTGTGTTTTGCATCCAAAAATTGCCGCGCACACTCACGGCAAATTCCCAAAATAAAAACTGATCGTGCCGGCATATTCGCCGTGCGCCACGCTCGGCTGACCGTGCGGGCCGCTGAATTTCGCCGCCTTGAATTTGCTGCCGATGGGCGGGATCGCGTCGAGAAATCCGAGGCCACAAGTGGGCGTGGACGCGAACGCCTGCCCGACCAGTTTCGCCGGCGGAAATGCCGGCGTCAGCACTTGCACGAACGGCACGGCGCTGTGATTCACCATCGTGATTTTTCCTTCCGCCGTGTCCAGTTGCAGCCAGCGCACGTTCGCGAAAAATCCCTTGAACTCGGGGTAAATCCAGTCGCGCCAGCCGGCGATCGTGTCGTTGTAATCGTTCTCCCAGACGCCGAGCGTCACGCCGCGCAGCCGGTTTTGCCAGACGCGATACGGACCGTCGCCCAGCCAGCGTTTATGCTGCACCAGATTTTCGGGATAATCAAAAAGGACGCCAATAAAATCATTCGTGCCTTCGGCGTTGTATGTGTAATCACAATCAATCCAGCCATTGCCGTTCACGCGCCAGTCAATGGATTTCAAATCCCCGTCAAATTTCGCCGAAACAAAAACATCCGGCCCGTCCTCGTCAAAATGGATGTGCCGCAGTTTGGCGCTGCCGACGGCGAGACGCGGGCCGTTCGCAAGCGAAAATTTTTGCGCGCCGCGTTGAACGCCGACCAGCAACGCGCTTGCTTCGCTAAAACTGGCGGTCAAATCGCCAGCATTCACTTCAATGACCCCGTTCGTTTCGATGACAGTGGCATGTTGCATCGCCGGCTCATGTTCGAAATCGCCGAGATAATTTTCCCATTTTTTCAGCGGCCACACCCAGGTCCACAATTCGCGGCCGTGCGGATCTTCAACGCGCAAGGCCAGTGCGCCCGCGTCCGCCACTTCCACCGTGTGCCAAAAATTTTCCGGCAGCGTGAGATTTAATTTTCCGTTCGCGCCTGGCGGAATATTGGGTCCCGGCAGGTTACCTTCGCTGCAAACCGTTTCATCGGCATTTGTTTCGCCCGGATTCATGAACCGGCGCAACTGCCAGATGAATTTGCATTCGCTGGCGTCGGTGAAATTAAAATGATTTGCCACGGATAAGGTGAACCCGCCATTGGTCATGCGTGGCAAATTCGTTTCCAGGATTTGGATCGGCGACCAGATTTCCTTGATCGCAAAATAACTGCCCTCTTTTTGGCGATACGGGCCGACGATGCCGTCCGGCGCTTCGTTGCCCACCACGTCAATCGCGCCCGTGTCGGGACGTTTCAAACCGTCATCGAGCAGCGCCCAAATGAACCCGCCCGCGCAGAGCGGATGGCTCATCATCATGCGCCAATAATCATCCAAGCCCGCGCCCGCGCCGCCGTCGTAGAGGCCGTGGTTAAACTCCGTCGGCATATAAATGTATTTCGCCGGATCATTCGTCGCGACGAGCTCCTGATTTTTGGAATAATAAACGCGCCGGCCGGTCGCCGCGATTTCGGCCTTGTCGTAAGCGAGATAATGCGCCGTGTCCAGACCACTGAACGTCGTCCATGGATGCAGGACGCGACGCTGCTGCGGATCGAGTTCGCCGAAAATGTGATCGAGGTTCGTGTTGAAACCGCCTTCGTTGCCGTTGTCCCAAAAAAGAATGCACGGATGATTCACGTCGCGCACGACCATTTCGTGAACGAGCTTCGGTCCGACGTCGTTGTCGTAAAAATGATGCCAGCCCGCCAGTTCATCCAAAACGTAAAGGCCCATTTCATCGCACAAATCCAAAAACTGTTCGTCCGGCGGATAGTGCGACATGCGGACGGCGTTGATGTTCGCGTCCTTCATCGTGTTGATGTCGAGCAACTGCACCGCCTCGCTCAACGTGCGGCCGGAATCCGGCCAGAACGAATGGCGGTTGATGCCGCGCAAAATGATCTTCGTGCCGTTGACGTAAAGGCCGTCGCCCTCGCGCACTTCCATCGTGCGGAAACCGAAGCGCTGCGAAATTTCGTGAATCGCTTGGCCGTTTTGTTTCAAACGGATTTGAACGCGGTAAAGATTGGGCGTTTCCGCCGTCCACAATTTTGGCGAAGCAATTTGCGTTTTCAGTTCGGAAATATCCGGCCGGCCGCCGCCGAAAATAATTTCGCCGCTGAATGCGTCGCCCACATTTTGGCCCGCCAGCGTCTGGATTTGCGCTTCAACGGCAAACGCGTTCGTGATGCCGTTTAAAAAAACCTGCGCGGAAAAACTTCCATCCGCCTTCGCATCAATGGCGACGCGTTCGATGAATTCTTGCGGCACGGCTTCAAGATAAACCGGCCGGAAAATGCCGCCGAAAACCCAGTAGTCGGCGTTGCGCTCGGCGCTGTTGATGGATTTGTTCGCCGAATGTTTGGCGACCGTGACTTCGAGCAGATTCGTCGCGCCAAATTTCACGAGCGAAGTCACTTCGTATTTGAAACGATAAAAACCGCCTTGATGCTGCGGGCCGACGGACTGGCCGTTGAGCTTCGCATCCGTGTCGGTCATCACGCCGTCGAACACGAGGAAAATCCTTTCGTCCGCCCAGTTTTGCGGCACGGAAAAATCGTGTTCGTAAAGGCCTTTTTCATCCCACGCATTGGTCGGATCTTTTTGGTAATGCACCTCGCCGAAACCTTTCACATCCCACTGCGACGGCACCGGCAGGTTGGTCCAATAACCGGAATTTGCGCCGCTGGTGCAGAAAAATTTCCACGGGACGCCGTCGTCCTTGCCGTGGCCGGAGAGCATCTGAATTTCTGCTTCCTGCGCAACGGCGTTGATGCTGAAAAGAAAAAACCAAACCGCGAAAGACGCCCAATACGCGAACACTTTTTTTCGTTCGCGTGATTCGCGGTTTAAACTCGCCCAAAAACTTATTTTCTTAAAAATCATTTCACCCTTTCAAATGCTTGCGAAAATCCGTCGGCGTCATGCCGGTGTGATGCCGGAAAAAATGGCTGAAATAAAATTCGCTGGAAAAACTCAGCTGCCCGGCGACGTCCTTGATTGAAAGCCGTTTGTCCGCGAGCAGCAGCCGCGCCTGATCCAGCCGCGCGCGCTGGATGTGTTCATGCACCGTGCCCTGGCCGGATTTTTGAAACGCGGCGCGCAGGCCGGAGTAGCTGACCTTGCCAATCGTGGCCAGTTCCTTCGCCTTCCAGTCGCGCAGCGGGTTGGCGGAAATCGCGTTGAGCACGCGCACGACGGGCACGGGCAGTTCCGCGTGCGGCGAGTCGAGCAGATTGCGCGAGACAAGCAATTTGCCGAGCAGTTGCGTGATGACCAGATGCACCTGCCATTCCCAGCCGGTCGGCCGGCGGCGCACGAGCCGGAGCAGTTCGCTTTGCGAACGCGCGACCATTTTTAAATCCTCCAGCGGAAACTCGGCATTTTCTTCGTCGCGAAAAACTTCGTGCCAGAATTCCAAACCCGGTCCGCCGAAACGGAAGCCGTTGATGGTGAGATGCCGGTTGGCGGCCGGCAGATACGTGCGCGGTTTGCCCATGTCCACGAGCCAGACTTCCTTGCCGCGCCGCAGTTGGAAACGGCGCGATTTATATTCGAGCTCGCCTTCGCCGGATTGCACCCAGAACAAATGCGCGCCGGGTTTCTCAAATCGTTCATGGCGGTCCACCTGGTCCACGCGCCGTGAGCCGATGGAAAACAAATGCCACAAGAGCCGTCGCGCCACCGGCGAAGGATCCACAAACGTCAATTTGTCCGCCGAGGTTTCGAGCGTGGCCATGACCTTTTTTAGCAGACCGCGAGGCCCGCTGTCCACTGCGCAGGCCATGCATATGTTCCTGGTTTGATGGTGAGCAAAATGGATTCGCCCTCGTCAACGGCCAGCGTCGCCACGCCCGGCGCGAGTTCGCGCCGCACGGTCAAGCGCGACCAGCCCATGCGCCGCACAAGTTCGGCCGCCGTTGCGCCGCCTTCGGCAAAAACGCGGTTCACCGCGACCTGCCGCATCACTTGCTCGGCCACGCGCACGATGCTTTTGGAAAGTTTGCGCGCGATCACCACATCGCGCACCGGCGGCAGGCCCACGGCCAAAACCACGCGCGACTTTTCTTGAAACGCGGCGACCACGCGCTGCGTCACGGCCTCGACCGCCGCCGGCTTGAATTCGGCACCCCACGCCAGTTCCAGCGGCAGCGCAAACACCGGCGTCTTGCGTTTTTTTTCCGCGAGCGCAAATTGCCGCGCCGATTGCGTGGACGTGCCGCTGATGAAAAATTCGCGGCCCGCCGGCATGGGAGGTAAAATATTTTCGCCCGCCGCTGCCACCAAATTTTCTGCGGCCAGCAACGCGTTGAAAAATTCCGAGCCGCCGGCAGGCAGCATCGCGGCGTCGCAAAAACCCGCCCAGCTTTGCACGTCCGCCGTCGTCGTCGCCTCGCCGATCACGATCGTGCCTGTCGCCAGCGTGCGGTCGCCGTTCACCACGCGCAGCAGAAAATTTTCCGGCGCTTCCAGCAGGCGCACCACTTGCGCAGAACGGCGCGGATATTCCGGATCGTGCAAAAATTCCGTTTTATGAAGCGGCTTGCCATGCACAAAATATTGGCCGTCGCGAATGGTGCGGCCCAGCGATGGATTCGCCGGCAGCAATAGCGCGCGCTCCAGCTTGAGCTGCTTCATCACCGCCTCGACTTCCGCCGTCACCTGCCCGCGCAAAACCGAATCCACTTTTTTGTAAATCCAGCGGGCCCCCGCGGCGCGCAACATTTTCGCCGCCGCCGCCGCCCGTTTCGCCGCCGCCGCCGCCTCGCACGAACGCGAGTCGGTGTCCACGCAGACCAGATCCGCGCGGCCGCTCGGCTCGCCGCGCCGCACGATTTCCGCGCGCAAACCGTGGCGCAAACCGACGGCGCCGAGTTCCGCCGCGCCGGTCAAATCATCTGCAATCACGCCGATCATTTTTTTATTTTGGATTAAGATTTACGATGGACGCGAGTGCCACCGCGACCCTCGTCCACCGGATATCGTAAACCGGAAATTTTATTTTGCGCCAATTGTGCCGCCACCCGAATGGCCGAAAACAGACTCGTCGCGTCCGCCTTGCCTTGCCACGCAATGTCAAACGCGGTTCCGTGATCCACCGACGTGCGAATGATCGGCAAACCGAGCGTGATGTTCACACCCGTGTCAAACGCCAGCATCTTGAATGGAATATGGCCTTGATCGTGATACAGCGTAACGATGGCGTCATAGTTTTTTCTTTGCCCGTTTGTGAACACCGCGTCCGGCACGAGCGGCCCGGTGACATTTAATTTTCTTTTGCGCGCCAGTTTCACGGCGGGCCCGACAAATTTTTCTTCCTCGTGATTGCCAAACAACCCATGTTCGCCGGCGTGCGGATTCAAACCGCAGACGCCGATGCGTGGTGCGCGCCGCAACAGTTGTTTCATCGTTTGCGCCGTCAATTCGATGACATTCAGCACGCGCTCGACCGAAAGTTTTTTGCAAACCTCGGCATAACCGATATGCGTCGTGGCCATGCTCACCGTGAGTTTGTCGGAATACAGCATCATGCAGCTCCGTTTCGCGTTCGTGAGCGCGGTGAAAATTTCCGTGTGGCCGGGAAATTTTGCGCCGGACAAATTCAGCGACTCCTTGTGGATCGGCGCGGTCACCACGCCATGGATTTTTCCCGCCAGCGCGGACTGAATCGCCGTTTCAATGTAAAGGTAGCCGGCCCGACCGCAGGCGGCGGAGATTTTTCCCGGGCGGATTTTTTTGGCGTCCATCGCGCCGCAGTCAACGATCAATGGCTCCGTAACCGCGCCAAGATTTTTCCAATCAGCCAGCGAAACGATGCGACAACCATTGGCCGTAAAATTTTTACGCGCCGCGATTTTCAGCACGGCAACATCGCCAAACAGCACCGGCGTGCAAAATTTTTGAACCGTGCGCTCGCGCAGTGCGCGCAGACAGATTTCCGGACCGATGCCGGCCGGATCGCCCATCGTCAAACCAAGAACTGGCAAGGCGTTTTTCATTTTCCGTTCAACAAATGGAGCTCGCTCATCTGGTGCCGGATTTTTTCCAACTCCGCCTCCGCCACGCGGCGCAGCGGCGGCAACACCAGCGGCGCACACAAGCCGCGACAATGCATCGCTGCCTTGAGTGCGGCGAGCGACTCGTTCAAGTTGCGACCTTTTTGGTAGAGCAACGCGACGGCATTCATCCGCGCAAAACAAATTTTCGCCGCGCTCCAATCGCCATTTTTCGCCGCCGCGCACAGTTGCTGGCACACTTCCGGAATCAGATTGCCGACACTCGGCACAATGCCGTCCGCGCCCAGCCGCAAACCTTTTTCCATGAGCGCGCCGACACCGATGAAAACGGAAAAATCTTTCTTGCCGCCGAAACGCTGGAGCATTTCCTCATGTCGCTTCGGATTGTTTTCCGAATCCTTGATGCCGGCGAGGCGCGGATGGCCGAGCAATTGTTCCACCGCATCGAGCGGAATGGAAACGCCGGTCGTGGACGGCATGTTGTAAAGCATCAGCGGACCTTGCGCTTGGTCGAGCAACGATTGATACCAACCCAAAAGTTTTTCCGCCGCAATTTTTTCCGAAATCGGCGGATGCACTACAACGGCGTCCGCCCCGGCCAGGAAAAATTCATTCGCCTCGGCCAGGTTCGCCGCGCGAATATCACCCAAGCCGGCGTAAACCAGCACGCGTTGGTTGACGCGCGCCACCGTCTGCGCAACCAATTGGCGCCGGACCTCGCGCGGCACATGCGCCCCTTCGCCCGTCGTGCCCAGCACAAAAATGCCCGTCACGCCGCCCGCGATCTGGCCGTCCACCAGACGGTCCAGCGCCGTCGTGTCCAACGTTCCCTGCGCGGTGAACGGCGTCACCAGCGGCACCACCGCCCCGTGATATTTCGATCCGTTTCTCATTTTCAAATTCAATAGGCCGCCGTGTAAATCTGCGCCGCGTCCGTCTCGGTCAGCGGACGTAAATTATTTTTCAACAGGCGCTGCACCTGCAACGCCGCCTTGGCGAGCGACGGAATCGCGTCGCGCGAAATGTTTAATTCGGAAAGTTTTTGCGGCACGCCGCAGTCGCGCGACAGTTGCGTCAGAAAATCCACACCGTGTTCCGCCGTGGTCAAAGTGGAACCGTTGCGCGCGACGCCGAGCGCCACGGAAATTTCCGCGTAACGCTCCGGCGCGGCGGAAAAATTGAAACGCAAAACGTGCGGCAACAGCAGCGCGTTTGCGACGCCGTGTGCGATGTGAAAACGTCCGCCGAGCGGATACGCCAGCGCGTGCACGGCCGCCGTGTTGACCGGCCCAAGGCACAGTCCGCCATAAAGACTGCCGAGCGCGAGCGCCGCCCGGGCTTCGAGGTCGCCGCCGGCGCGCACCGCGCGCGTCAGATTTTGCGAAATCAGTTTGATGCCTTGCAGCGCGTAAAGGTCCACGATGGGATGCGCAAATTTATTCGCGTAGGCTTCGATGCAATGCGTCAACGCATCGAGACCGGTCGCCGCGGTGACGGCGGCCGGAACGGATAGGGTCAGCAACGGATCCACAAACGCCGCCTCGGGAACCAAGTGCGGACTGACGACGCCTTTTTTTAATTCATCGGTTTCGTCCAGCAAAATGGCATTCGGCGAAACTTCCGCACCGGTGCCGGCGGTCGTTGGCAAACAAACGAGCGGAAGCGCGCGGCCGGCCAAAAGATTGGTGCCAAAAATTTCCGACACGGTTTGCTCTCCGCGCCCCAGCGCGGCCACCAGTTTGGCCACGTCCATCGCGCTGCCGCCGCCGATGCCAAGCACGCCGTCAATTTTTTCGGCGCGCGCAAATTTCAAAGCCGTTTCAAACAACACCCGCGTCGGCTCCGCATCCACCGGCGTCGCGAGAATCATTTCAATCCCGGATTTTTGCAGCGCCGCAGTGACGGCGCCGAGCGTCGGCATGACCGGCGTGCTGGACACCAGCAACACGCGTTTGACACCGCGCGACGCGAGAAATTCCGCGCAGTGCGGCGCGCAGCCGTTGCCAAAAACGATGCGCGGCGGTTGGAGCAAGGTGACAGTGTTCATGGATTATCGGCCGCCTCCTTTCGGCAGCGGCAACGCGCCGGTGAACATTCCATTCGTAAAATTGCCCGCCTGCGTCGGCTCACCATTTTCATTCCACGCCAAACTCGGGCCATTGGCGACGAGGCCAAAAAAACTTCGGTTCAAATCGCGCGCCGTGGGCTGCGTGTTCCAAGTGGATTGAATTTTTTTGCGGCCATTCGGCCAGTATTGAATCCAAACCGCGGTGTTGTTTTTCAAATCGTGCTGCCAGCGCCAAAAAATTTTCCCGTTCGGCGACCAAAAACTTTCCTCGCCCGTTTTGCGGCCGCTTGCGTAACTCACTTCATGTTGCCGGACGCCGCTGGCGTAACAATCCGTTTCGCGGCCTTCAAGCAAATAACGTCCGTGCGGGCAAATCCGCGCGCTCCATTGTGAGCGCAGTTTTCCGTTCGGGTAATTTTCTGAAAAATTTTTGACCGTGCCGCCGGCATTTTCCGGCGCAATGTCGCCGGCGTCGGAAAAAATCCAGGCTTCGTTCAATTCATAATGCAGGCACGGCTGCGTCTCGGTCGTCAAAAGATGAATCACGCCGTCCGGCGCCTGCCGCGCGGTGACGTAGCCGACCGTGCCGTTCGTGCCGCGCTCATGATTCGGCAATTGCACCGGCAACGTTTTGATGCGCCACGAATTTCCCTGGTTGGTGGAAAGCGCGACAAAGGCGCCGTTGCCAAATTTCCAACCGTCCGGCGGCGGGCGCTGAAGTTTGTGCAAATACGCGTCGCTCACAAAAAAAAGATTTCCGTCCGCAAGTTTGATCAGCGCCGGTCGTTGCGCGCTGCCCAGCGGCGGAAAGGGCGACGCGACGCTTTCGCTCCAATTTGCGCCGAGATTGGTCGAAACATTTTCCGGCGACCAGCCATTCACCGCCGCATTTTTTCCACCGATGGAAAGCAAGTTTCCTTTGTCATCGCGCGGCACAATGACGGAATGTCTTCCGCCCGTGCGGCCGGCCGTTTGCTGCCAATGAATTCCATCATCCTCGCTGCGCCACAAAAAACTTTGGGCCTGGTCGCCGTCCATCGCGAAATAAATCGCGCCGTCCGCGCCGCGAAACGCACTGGTGATGGGCTGGGCGGTGAAATTTTCCGCCGGCCGATCCAGTTGCGGCAGCGACAGCATCCACGTCGCACCATTGTCGGAAGATTGTGCCATTTTGAACGGCACCCAGTCGGACCAAGCACGTCCGCCGCCAAAAAATCGGATTTTGCCGCCGTCATTCCAAAGCAAACCCGACTGGTCATTGTAATTTTCCGTCTTGAAAAAAAGTTCCGGCAAATCCCATTCCTCCGCGCCGTAACGCAGCCGCGCTTGAACAAAAGTCGTGGCAGCATCCGCCTCGGTTTTGCCCGGCGGTGTGCTGAAAAAAACCGCGAGCGCGTCGCCGTTCGGCAGGATTTCAAAGCCGGGCGAATGGTTATGCGTGAAGACCTGCGAATCAATGCCGGTGAGCGCGGCAAAATTATTCGTCAAATTTTCCGGCGGAATCGGCAGCGCAAAACGCACCGTGAAATAAGGCTGTTTTGGATCCGGACCGATGTGCGCCGGCGCGGTGCTTTGCTTGATGGCTGATTGATTGAACGGTCGCGCGTCCGAATTTGGTGCCGCCAACGCCAATTGCCAATGGTTCGTTCCTTCGCGCACAGATTTTTGCGCGCCCAATGCAAAACCGGCCGCCCGGAGCAAAACGGTTTCATCCCCTGCCGCGGATGCCATCGGCAAAACGGCGCAGACGCCCGTCATCAGCGTCGCGCAGACGATGAGCCGGAACCGTGAAGCCGTGGGCGGGTTCAAGTGCATTTCAAATGTTTGGGACAGTTATTATTAACTCATTTGGCCGGTTTGAGTCATATTTAAAACGCCAAACTATTTGAGAATAATGCCAAACAGTTCCGGCGTCAAAAAAGCCGGCGGCGGTGCGTTGTCAGAAAGATTTCTGACGTGAAATGTGGCCCCCCGAAGCGCGTGACCATCCAATTGAGCTGATCAATTCGTTCAATTTTTTACCGGCCGCTTGCTCCAATAATTCGCCAGCACCGAGCCGCTGATGTTCATCCACGGAATGAAAATCGCCGCCGCCAGGCCGACCGTGCCGAACTTGCCCATCGCACTGGCCAAGCCGGAGGCCATGCCGCCATTTTGCAGGCCGACTTCGAAGGCGATTGAGCGCGCGGAATTTTTATCAAGCCCGGCGCCGCGGCTTAAAAAATACCCGAAGAAATAGCCTGCCAAATTGTGCAGCATGGACGCAAGGAACAGCAGCGCGCCGACTTTCAATAAATTGTCGCGCCCCGACGCCGTGGTCATTGCCGTGACGTAGAGGATGCCGACGATGGCCAGCGCGGGCATGAAATGGTCCAGCCGCGGAAAATTTTTCGCCAGCGCGTGATACGCCGTGCCAATGACAAATGCGCTCAACAAAAATCCGGCCAATGCCATGGCCGTCAACGTGCCGTCCGCGAAGCGTGATTGCAAAAACACCCAGCCGCCGAAAATCAAAAACAGCAGCCACGTGGCGGCGAACGCGGTGATGAAATAAACGATTTTGCGGCCGCGCGGCGCGGCATGTTTTAAAAAATCATGCAACAGCGCCGCGCCAATCGGCACGAGGACGATCTTGATGATCTCCACCATCAGCTTGAAAAAGCTGACCTCGACCATCGTGCCAGCGAGCAGTTTCATCCACAGCGGTGTCATGACCGGCGCGATCATCGTCGTCACGGCTGTGACCGTGACGGAAAGCGCGAGATTGGATTTGGCCATGAAGGCCATGACGTTCGACGCCAGTCCGCTGGAGCACGAGCCAATCAGAATGACGCCGGCGGCGATTTCCGGCGGAAAATTAAAAATTTTCGTCAGTGAAAATCCCACCAGCGGCATCACGGTGAAATGGCAAAAAATGCCGACAAACACGCCGCGCGGTGATTTTATGACGCCCGCGAAATCGCGCAGGCTCATCTGCGTGCCCATCCCAAACATCACGAGTTGAATCGCCATGAGCATGACCCATTTGTTCCGCAGGTCGAAATCGCCGACCTGCGAAAACTGCGCCGGATAAAACATCGCCGCCGTGACGACTGCGATGATCCACGCGGTGAATTGGTAGCCGCGAAAGGTCTTGGAGAAGTGGAGCGCCAGCGCCAGCGCGAGGGTCAAAATAACCAAGGCTGGCGGCCAAAAACTCATTGCAGAATCGTCGCCAGAAAATCCACCGCAATGCTGGGGCTCGCCAGAATCGTCACGCGCCGTTCTTCCGGCTTCAAAGTTTCGACGACGCGCGCCATCGAAGCTTGCGCGAGCACAATCACGTCCACCGACTGCGATAATTCCTTCAACGCCGTCGCGACTTTTGCATCGTGCGCCGCCGCATCGCCATTCATCAATGCTTCAAAGGCGCCCGCGCAAAGTTTCGGGATCAACTCAATTTTTTTCCCGGCGATTGCCGCACGGCGCAAAATCAGATCCGCCGTCGGTTCAAGGGTCGTTGGCAATGTGGCGATGACGCCGATTTTTTTGCCCGTGGCCACCGCTTGATCTGCCATCGGCTGGTCCACGCGCAACACGGGCACGCCCATCAGCTTCGCCCCCGCTTCCACCGCGGGGCCGATGGAGGAGCAAGTCACCAGGATATAATCCGCGCCCGCCAATTCGGCGGATTCGAGGTAGCCCGCCACGCGCCGCGCCATGGTCGCCGTGAGGCTGCCGGCTTCGCGGATGCCTTTTACCAGCGAGTCATCAACGATGTTGAACACTTCGACGTTCGGCAGTTTTTCGTTGCACAACTGCGCGAACACCGGCACCAGCGTGGCCGAAGTGTGGATCAAACCAAGTTTTCTGCGTTTCATAAAATTTTTTGGCCGAGCCGGTAGACGCCGCTCACCGCGCGCCGCGACCCCCTTCCTTTACAATTTTAAAATAATTTTCCGCGCCCACCTGTCCGCCTTTGAAGATTATTTCCATTCCATCCGCCGGCGACTGCGGCGCAAACGCCCGGCACAACGGCGCGCCCGGCGTCAGCGGCGCATGCATTTCCAGAGCTTCAACTCCCAACGCGCGCGCGGCAAAACTCGACGTGTCGCCGCCCGCGATGCACAGCCGGCGAACTTTTCTCTCCGCCAGTGCGCCGCGCAAAACGACGCCAAGCGCCGTGCCGAGAATCTTTGCCGAATTATTTTTAAACTTTGCCGCGATGCGTTGGTCAGCACCACTTTTGGTCGTGTGGACGATGACGCTCCGGCCATTTTGCAAAAATTTTACCGCCACATTTGTCGCCCGCATGATTTCTGGGCGCGAATTTTTTGTCGTCATTTTTTCCGCATCCAGCCCAACCTCCGCAAAACCATTTTTCAAGGCCCAGAGGATTTGCTTTTCGGTCACCGGCGAGCAACTGCCCGAGCCGACCAGCACTTGTTTGACCGCTGAGGCGAGTGTCGGCCTGCGCCGTTTTTTTGCCCAATGCCCACCCAGCGCCATTTCAATCCCCGAGGCGCCGATGGAAAACAGCGGTTGTTGCGCGCTCGCATATTCGTCAATCAATCCGCCGATTCGCCATATTTGCGCATCATCAATGGCATCAAACAAAACCACGGGCGGCTGGCTGGTAAGAATTTTTTTGAGCGCCGCGCGCGATTCTTTTGCCGGCAGCGCGACTGTTAAAATATCGAACAGCGCAATTTTCCTTTTGGTTTGCTTCGCCAGATGCAGTCGCAAATCGCCTTCGTTCATCGGCGTGATGGGGTGCCGGCTGATGGCTGGATGCCGGTCGAGGCGATGGATCTCGCCTTCACTGCCAATGCCGAAACGCGCGAAGTGATTGCCGAAAATGGTGTAGCGACCCAGCGCCGGCGTCGCGACGAGCAGCGGAATAAATGCGGCCGGAAAAAATTTTGCCGCCACATCCATCACGCGGCCGAGGTTGCCAATCTGCGGCGAGGAATCAAACGTCGAACATATTTTGTAGTGGACGTGGCGCGCGCCCAGCGCTTTGAGTTTTTGGAATGCCGGGCGCAGCGCTTTCTCCATCGCGCCCGGCGTCAGCGCGCGCGTCATGCCGGCAACGCCGAGCGCTTGCAAATTCGGAAATTTTTTCAGTTGCGTGCGCGTCGGCGGCTCGATGAACAACATCGCGCGCACGCCGAAAGCCGCCAGCTGTTCGAGCGCATCGGTCGAGCCGGTCAAATCATCGCCATAAAATGTCAGCCGCAACTTGCTCATCCATTCTTCTCTCCAAATTTTTCCATAGATATATTCAATTCAGGATATTTCGCCGCCGCGCGCGCCGGCGTCAATCCTTCGACCGCCGCCGACCACCATTTTTGCAACGAGCGCACGCCGGCGGCCGGACCACTCGGATGCGCCAGGATGCCGCCGCCGGCCATGTAAAGCAGATCAACGGTTTGGGTGCGGCGAAATGTTTCGCACGCCTGCCCGCCCCATTGTCCGGAAGAAACCACGGGCAACACGGAAAAACTTTTTTCCGCAAACAGCGGTTTGGCGCACGATTCCATCGCGCGCACCACGGAATCGTCGCTCTCCCAAAATTTGTTGGCGAGACCGTTGACGTGGATTTGGTCCACGCCGGCGAGCCGCCAGAGTTTTTGATACGCCGGAAATTCGACGCCCAAAAACGGATGCCGATTCAACATGCCCCAGCCATTGCGATGCCCGTGAACCGCCAGCGCCCCGAGATCGCAAATCTTTTTCGCGCCCGCAAGGCCGACACTGTTCAGGGAAATCATCGCGCATGTCCCGCCGGCGGAAACGATTTTTTCATAATGCCGCTGCATCGCATCCATTTCGTCGCTGATGTTGAACGCATACATCACTTTTTTGCCGGTGCGTTGCGCGTGTTCGTTGATCACCCGCATGATCGCATCCACACGCTCAATGAACGGCGCATGCGGCGGATCAGCCATCAATTCATCGTCCTTGATGAAATCAATTCCCGCCTCGGCCAAAGTTTTTACCAAGGCCGCCGTCTGTTGCGGCGACAGGCCGATGCTCGGTTTGATGATCGTGCCGATGAGCGGACGATTTTCCGCCCCGGTCAATTGACGACAACCGGCGACGCCAAATTTGGGTCCGGGAAAATGCTTGGCAAACGACGGCGGAAATTCCAAGTCCATCAATTTCAAACCGGAAAATTGCGACAGCTCGTAAAGATTTCCCTGCACCGTCGAAACAATCGTCGGCAGGTTGCAGCCAAAATTTTCCACCGACCACGACACGACAATCTCGGCTCTCTGGAACATCCCGTTCCCGCTGCGGCAACCGGGCAGGCTCGGCTCGTTCACCATTTCGCGCGGCGTGATTTTTTCCACGCGCGCGGCGAAGCGTTGCTTCAATTCCTCCGTTTCGCCCGGCACGGCAACGAACGTTCCCGAAGATTGTTCGCCCGCCAAAACGGCGGCGGCCTGTGCCACCGCGAGCGGCGTTTCGATCAAGTAAGTGGCGTAAAGTCGTTCCATTTTTGCAAGGTCACGGATTTGTCTGCAGCACGCAACGAAAACCCGTCACGACGCTGAAGCGCGCCGGCGCGACGTGCTCGCGATAGGACGACAACAAACTTTTCGGCCCGCAATTGTTCCAGGCGCCCCCGCGCAAAACATTTTGCCGCTGCGACGCATCGTAAAAATCCTCGCACCATTCGAGCGCGTTGCCGGCGAGATCGTAAAGGCCCAGCGCATTCGGCGTAAAACTCCCGACCGGCGCGGTCGTCACAAAACCGTCCTGGTAATTTTGGATGTGCGGCCAGCTGGTGAAATAGTCCAGCGCGGTTTGGTCGGCGAAATTGCCCGCGCCCGGCGGCGGCGGAAAATTTGTGCCCCACGGAAAAACATTTTCCAGCCGGGCGCTTTTTTCTTTGGGCGTCGCCCCCGATTCTCGCCCGCCGATGCCAACGGCAAAACTCCATTCCGCATCGCTTGGCAAACGATACCTTTGTTGCGCCGAAATTTTCCCGGTCGCCCGCTCCGTTTGCGTCAGCCACGCGCAAAAATGATTCGCGTCGTTCCAACTGACGTTTACGACCGGAAAATCCGGCCCGGCGGAAACTGGCGTGACGCCATGATAAAAGGCGTGCGACCAATTTGTGCCATCCAAATTTGGCTGGCTCGCGACGAACGCGGCAAAATCCTGCACGCGGGTTTCCCAAATCGAGAAGGAAACTTTGGCGGGCGGCACGGGCACGAAAACCATGCCCAGGGTGTTTGTCCAGCGACTCACCGCCGGCGGCGAATCGCCCGGCGGCGCTTGCCAGTGCGCACACGAAACCGCCAGCGCGGCGATAATGAGCGTGAACAAAATTTTGGCGGCGATCGGGTGCATTTTGGTTCGACCGGATGGTGCCGGATTCGGCCCGAACGAGTCATGTTAAAAATGCTGAAAGACTTTTGAAAATTGCCAGCCGCATCCGGGCGGTTGCTTGTTGGCCGCAAAAAGCGTAAAAATTTGGACCACCATGGAATTGGCGCCAAAACAGCAAATCGCATTGCGGAACATGATTTTTCGTTTCCTTGGTTTGCTCGTGGCCGTCTTGAATTCCGCCGCCGCGCCGGATTGGGAAAACGCCCAGGTGCTGCACATCAATACTGAGCCGCCGCGCGCCACGTTTGTTCCTTTCGGAACGGTTGAGCAGGCGTTGCAGGAAAATTTTACCGGCTCGCCATTTTATTTTTCGCTGAACGGCGCATGGAAATTCAACTGGGTGCCCCAACCGGCGCTGCGGCCCGCGAATTTTTTTGAGACGAATTTCGACGACTCGGCGTGGACAAACATTGTCGTGCCGTCGAATTGGGAAATGAAAGGTTTCGGCGTGCCGATTTATCTGGGCTCCGGTTATCCATTCAAGATCGATCCGCCGCGCGTGACGGGCGTGCCGCCAACCAATTGGACGGCGTTCGCGCAACGCGATCCGGTCGGCTCCTATCGCAAAACTTTTTCGCTGCCGCAAAATTGGGAGGGCCGCCGCGTGTTCGTTCATTTCGACGGCGTGGACAGCGCGTTTTATCTCTGGGTCAACGGCACGCGCATCGGCTTCAGCAAAGGCAGCCGCACGCCGTCGGAATTTGAGGTGACCGATTTTGTGAAACCCGGCGCGAACCAGATCGCCGTGCAGGTTTTTCGCTGGTCGGACGGCAGCTATCTCGAAGACCAGGACATGTGGCGGATGAGCGGCATTTATCGCGGCGTCTATCTTTATTCGACCGCCGCCGCGCGCATCCGCGATTTCACGGTGCGGACGGATTTGGCTTCAAATTATTGCGACGCGACGCTGGAAATCAAACCGGAGCTGGCGGCAAAAAATCTTTCGCTGAAAAATTGGACGGTGCGCGCGCAACTTTTTGACGCGCATCAAAATCCCGTTTTCGAAAACGAATTGAGCCACGACGCGGCGGAGATTTTGAATCCGGATTTCAGCGCGAAAATTTTGGACGAACGCATGCCGCAGCGCGGCGAGCCGAAGTTTGCGTGGCTGGAAGCCAAAATAAAAAATCCGGCGAAATGGACGGCGGAGACCCCGAATCTTTACACGCTCGTGCTGACGTTGAACGATGAAAATGGAAAGGTGATTGAAGCCGACAGTTGCGCGATCGGTTTTCGCAAAATTGAAATCTGTGACGGAAAATTTCTCATCAACGGGCGGCCGATAAAATTGCGCGGCGTGAACCGGCACGAGATTGATCCCGACACCGGCCACGCAATTTCCGAGGCGCGGATGATTCAGGACATCACGTTGATGAAACAGGCGAACATCAATGCCGTCCGCACGTGTCATTATCCCGATGATCCGCGCTGGTATGAGTTGTGCGACCGCTACGGCCTTTACGTTTTGGACGAGGCGAACATCTGCACGCACGGCACGCGCGGATTTTTGGCGAACGATCCGGCTTGGACAGGCGCGTTTCTTGATCGCGCCCAACGCATGGCCGAGCGCGACAAAAATCATCCGAGCGTCATCATCTGGTCCATGGCGAATGAATCCGGCTACGGCCCGAATTTCGCGGCGGTTTCCGGCTGGCTGCATGAATTTGACCCAACGCGGCCGGTGCATTACGAAGGCGCGCAGACCGAAACCGATGCGCCGAAAACTGTTGATATCATTGGCCGGTTTTATCCGCGGCTGACGACGGAAATTTACGCGAAGGCGGATGACCCGTGGAATTCGCGCTGGAACAAAACGCTAGAAATCGCGCAGCGCACGAATGACAACCGTCCCGTGCTTGCGACCGAATACGCGCACGCGATGGGCAACGCGGTCGGCAATTTGCAGGAATATTGGAACGAGATTTATTCCAATCCGCGGATGCTTGGCGGGTTCATCTGGGAATGGTGCGACCAGGGATTGCATAAAGCCCAGACGAACACACCCGGGAAATTTTTCACCGCGCTCGGCGGCGATTTTGGCGACGTGCCGAATGCCGGCGGTTTTTGCATCAAAGGCCTGGTCAGCGCGGAACGGGAAATTTTTCCGAAATATTGGGAGGTGAAACAAGTTTATCAGCCATTCCAAATCGAACCGGTCAATTTGAAACCCGGGAAACTTGCCGTGAAAATCACCAATCGAAATTCGTTCCTGAATTTGACCAACTATCATATCGGTTGGTTGATCGAAGCCAGCGATGGCAAGTCCGAACAAGGGGCCGTTTTGAATCCGGTGTTTTGCGTGCCGGGCGAATCGGTGGTTATAAAAGTTCCGATGAAAAAAATTGCTGATGCCAAACCGGGCGAAGAATGTTGGCTGCGCATCAGCATCTTCGCGAAAGACGACCCGGCTAGCCACGAGGTCGCGGGGCAGCAGTTTGACCTGCCGGTGAAAACGCGCGCGACAAAGGCCGTTGCCAAAAAATTTCCACCGTTGAAATCATTTTCCACGAACGACAACGTGCAGGTGTCCGGAACTAATTTTTCAGCGACCTTCAGTCGCGCGGCGGGAAATTTGATTTCGCTTCGATTTGGCAATCGCGAAATGCTCCGGCAAAAAACCAATGAAGTAGCCGGGCCGCTTCTGCAATTGTTCCGCGCGCCGACCGACAACGACAAGGGTTTTGGCAAATGGCTGGCACGAGACTGGCGCGAAGCCGGTCTGACAAATCTGGTTCGGGCGGTGGTTTCGTTTCAAGTTTGCCGCCAAAAAAATGATGAAGTTCAAATCATCACCATCGCCAGCAGCCGCGCGACAGGCGGTGGCTACAACTTAAAAACTAGCTGGACGATTCGCGGTGATGGCTTGGTGGAAATGGACAACGCGTTCGAGCCTTTTGGCAAGTTGCCGTTGTTGCCGCGGATTGGCATCGGGCTGCGCCTCGCCAACGATTTTGAAAACATCCGCTGGCTGGGGCGCGGACCGTGGGAAAATTATGCGGACCGCAAAACCAGCGCCGACATTGGGGTCTGGCACAGCGCCGTTGGCGAACAATATGTTCCCTACGTTCGCCCGCAGGAAAATGGCAACAAGGAGGACGTGCGCTGGCTGGAATTGACCGATCAAACGGGGACCGGAATAAAAATTTCCGCCGGCGACGATCTTTTTTCATTTTCCGCGCTGCCTTTCACGGCGGCGGACCTGGCGACGGTGCGCCACAATTACGAACTGAAGCCGCGGCCGGAAATTATTTTGTCGCTGGACGCGAAAATGTGCGGGCTGGGCAACAGCAGCTGCGGACCGGGCGTGCTCGAAAAATATTCGGTGCCGCCGACAAATTATTTTCTGCATCTGACATTTTCGCCGGTGACCGGGCCGCTCAAACCTCACTCGAATTGAAATCCCTGCTGGCGCAGCCGCTGCAATTTATAAAGCAGCGCGCGCCGGCTGATGCCCAGGGCTTTCGCGGTTTCCGTGCGGTTGGATTTGTGCTGGGCGAGCGCTGACAAAATGGCGGCGCGCTCCATTTCATCGAGTTGCTGCGTGTCCGCCAGCGGCGCGCCCGGCACGTTTTTTGCGGCCTCCCGCATTTTGGCCGGCAGATGTTCCGGCAGAATCATTTCGCTGCGCGAGAGCAGCACGGCGCGTTCGATGGCGTTGCGCAACTCGCGCACGTTGCCTGGCCACGCATAATTTTGCAGACACACCACCGTCGCCTCGGCCAGCCGCGGGCGATTCCGGGCAAGTTCGGTGATGAACAAATTCGTCAGCGGCAAAATATCTTCGCGCCGTTCGCGCAGCGGCGGAACGTTCAGCTCAACCACGTTCAAGCGGTAAAATAAATCTTCGCGAAAACGGCCGTGTTTCACCTCGTCCTCGAGATTGCGATTGCTCGCGGCCAAGATGCGCGCGTTGGTGCGGATTTCGCGGTTGGAGCCGATGCGCTGAAAACGGCCGTCCTGCGTGACGCGCAACAGTTTTGCCTGCAACGGCGGGGACATTTCGGCGATCTCATCGAGAAAAATCGTGCCGCCGTCCGCTTCCTCGAACCGGCCGATGCGCTGCGCGGTCGCGCCGGTGAACGCGCCTTTTTCGTGCCCGAACAATTCACTTTCCAGCAGCGTTTCGGGAATCGCGGCGCAATTGACCTTGATGATTTTGCCGGTGGCGCGCGCGCTCCACAAATGGATGACGTCGGCGACGACTTCCTTGCCCGTGCCGCTTTCGCCGGTGACGAGCACGCGCGTTTCCGACGGCGCAATGAGCGCGATCTGCTGGAACAAGGCGATGGTCAGCGGGCTGTGGGCGACGACGTGCGGCGGAATTTTTTTTGCCGCGGCGAATTGCAGCGGCGTGGCGTCCGTCATGCCAGTCGCCTGCCGAACTGTGGCGAGCAACTCATCGAGATCAATCGGCTTGGCCAGATAATTCAGCGCGCCGTCGCGCATGGCCACGACCGCTTCGCGGATGTCGGCGTAGGCGGTGACGAGCAAAACCGGGAGGTCGGAAAAATTTTCGCGCACGCGGCGCAGCGTCTCAAGGCCGGACAAACCGGGCATGCGCACGTCGGAAATCATCATGTCGAATTTTCCGGCGGGCAGCAGCTCGAGCGCGCGTTCGCCCGAATCCGCCAGCAGCGTCTCAAAATTCTGCCCGCGCAAAAATGAATCCAGCAAACTGCGCTGGCCGGGGTCGTCATCCACGATGAGGATGCGCGGCGTTTTGACTGGGCGCGATTCGGTTGTCACGTCGGCAAACTATGCCATTGCGGCAATCGTCAAAAGAAAATTTCAATTCGGCTATTGGCGGCGGCCGGAAATCCTCGCTACATTGACAGGCATGAGCGCGTTCCCGGTCAGTCTCGAAAAAGAAAGCCAGCTCGCGTTGCGCATGGCCGCGCTCGCCGTGCGCGAGGCGGACATCGAGGAAAGTTTTGTCCGCTCCGGCGGCCACGGCGGCCAGAACGTGAACAAAGTTTCCACGTGCGTCCTGCTGGTGCACCGACCGACCGGCGTCTCGGTGAAATGTCAGGAAACGCGCCAGCAGGGTTTGAATCGTTTCCTCGCCCGCAAGCTGCTGCTCGACAAAATTGAAGCCAAGAAAAACGGCTTCGTCGCCGCGCAACGCGCGGAGACGGAAAAAATCCGGCGGCAGAAACGGCGGCGTTCGCGCCGGGCAAAAAATAAAATGCTGGCCGACAAGTCCAAAAACTCCGCCAAAAAGTCCGCGCGGCGGGCGCCCCCGCCGGAATGATAAATATGGGGCGCGGCGGCGGCTAAAGTTGCAGGGCGACACCGGCCGCTTTAAACTGGGGCATGAATGGCGTGGTGGAAATTTTTGTCGGCCTCCTGCTGGCCGTAGCCGTGCTGGCGCTGCTCGCGCGCAAGCTGCACATTCCCTATCCGATTCTGTTCGTGCTGGGCGGCCTCTTGCTGGGCGGGTTTCCCGGGCTGCCGAAAGTGCGGCTGGATCCGCAATTGGTGTTTCTGTTTTTTCTGCCGCCGCTGTTGTTTCCCGCCGCCCTGACCACGTCGTGGCGCGATTTCCGCCTGAACCTGCGGCCGATCGGCCTGCTCGCCATCGGCCTGGTTTTGTTCACCACCGTGGCGGTCGCCTATCTGGCGCATTATTTCATGCACTTGCCGCTCGCCGCCGGCTTTGTTTTGGGCGCCATCATTTCGCCGCCGGATGCGATCGCGGCCACGGCGATTGCCGAACGATTGCAAATCCCGCGCCGGATCGTGACGATTCTCGAAGGCGAAAGTTTGGTCAACGATGCCACCGCGCTGGTCGCGTATCGGTTCGCCATTCTCGCCGTCGGCACGGGTTCCTTCTCGCTGATGCAGGCGAGCGGACAATTCCTGGTGGTCAGCGTCGGCGGCATTTTGCTGGGTTTGCTGATCGGCCGGCTCGCGCAACAATTCCATCGCCGCGTGGACGACGCGCCGATTGAGATCACCGTCTCGTTGCTGACGCCGTTTGCCGCGTATCTGCTGGCGGAACGCCTGGGCGTTTCCGGCGTGCTCGCCGTCGTGACGGCCGGTTTGTATCTCGGCCGGCGCATGCCCGAACTCCTGACGTTTAAAACCCGGCTGCAAGGCGGCCCGGTTTGGGAGATGGTCGAATTCATCCTGAACGGTTTTGTTTTCATTCTCATCGGCCTGCAACTGCCCGCAGTGATCCACGCCTTGTCCGACGAACACATTCCTCCGCATGAACTCATCGGCGATGCGGCCGTGATCACGCTCGCCGTCGTCGTCATCCGCATCCTCTGGGTTTTTCCCGCGACGTATCTGCCCCGCTTGATTTTCAAAAAACTTTGCCGGCGCGATCCCAATCCCAACTGGCGGCACGTTTCCATCGTCGCCTGGACCGGCATGCGCGGCGTCGTCTCGCTCGCGGCGGCGCTGGCGATTCCCTTCACCGTGGATGGCACGGCCGAAGGCAAACCGTTTCCCGGCCGCGATTTGATTTTATTTCTCACCTTCATCGTGATCCTCGCCACGCTTGTCGTGCAAGGTTTGAGTCTGCCCCCGCTCATCCGCTGGCTTGGCGTCGAGGATGACGGCTCCATGGAAATCGAGGAACGCCAGGCGCGGCTCGCGGCCAACCGCAGCGCCCTCGCCGAACTCACGAAAATCAACGAACCCGAGCCGGCCAAGGCGGACGCGTTGCAACGCGTGCGGATCGAATACGAAGATCACATCCGCCAGGTCGAAGGCGCGGAACCGCAAAATGCCAACACGGCGCTCCGGCTGTTCTCGTCCGAATACGAAAGCTTGTCGCACACCGCCTTGCAAGTGGAACGCCGCACCATTTTGCAACTGCGCAACCAAGACGTCATCAATGACGAAGTATTGCGGCGCATCCAGCGCGACATTGACCTCGCCGAAGCCCGGCTGCGGCAGCGCCAATAAATAATCGTTCCGCAAATTCATGGCGCGGTGCCGGCGGGCCACGCGGCGATCTCTCGGTTTGGTTTCTTGCCCGGCGCAACCCATCCAAAATTTAATCTGCTTTAGATGCCGGTTATGACGGAAACCGTGTTAGTGTATCTGTCCATGAACATTCTTATCGAAGACGCGGACTCGCAAAAATTTTTCTCCGGCGAAGGCCTGTGGAGCAAAAATGTCACGGAAGGAAAAAAATTTGCCGGCACCGCGCTCGCCTTCAAGGCCGCGAAACACGAAGCCGTCGGCAAATTCAACATCATCGGCTACGTCGCCGAAACGCAGCAGTTGATCAACCTCGACAACGGCCGCGGCAAAGGCACCGGCGAAGTCGCGGCGGAAACCAAATAGTTTTTCGCGCGGCCGGCTCAGATCAAATGCCGCAGCAACTTTTGATATACTTCGGTTGATTCGATTTGCGGCGCGTTCAAAATTTCCGGCGGCGAGGCGATGAACACCGGCCAGTCTTTTTTGTCCGCCGGCCGCCGGCCGTGCGAACCTTTCACCAGCGTCGCATCGAGCGGGATCACGTCCATCAACATGCGAAAGCCGAGTTTTTTTTGCAGCAGCCGCCACGCGATTTTTAATTTCACCGCCGGAATCTTCGGGTCGAGAAACAATTCCACCGGGTCGTAGCCGGGCTTGCGATGGATGTCCACCGTGCGCGCAAAATCCGGCGCGCGCTGGTCGTCGAGCCAGTAATAATAAGTGAACCACGCATTTTCCTTGGCCACTGCCACGAGCTGTCCGGCGCGCGCGTGCCAGAAATTTGTATCCGGCTTTTCGCCTTTGAAGTTGACGCGCTCCACATCCGCGAGGCCGGCGATGAGCCGTTGCGCGGGCCCGAGCAGCCACGGATCATTCACGTAAATGTGCGCGACCTGATGGTCGGCCACGGCAAAAACTTTGCTCGCGCCGGCATCCAGAATTTCGCGGCCCAACTCTTCTTTGACCGTCAGCCAGCCTTGGGCGCGAAAAATGCGGTTGAGATGAACCGGTGTGTCCACATTTGTGATGCCGTATTCGGAAAGCAAAACGATTTGCACGCCGCGCTGATCAAAATAATCAATCAACCCGCCAGCGATGGCGTCAATCGCGTGCAGGTCGCGATGAATTTTGGGATTCAGCTTTCCCGCCGCTTCGTATGTTCCGTGCCGTTGCAAATTGTAATCCAGATGTGGCAGGTAAATCAGGTTCAGTGTCGGCGAATATTTATTTTCAATCCACTTCGCGGATTCCGCAATCCAGCGCGACGCGGCATCGGCTTGGCCTTGCGGCGAATCAATTCCCGCCGCCGGCCCCCAAAAACTGAAGAAGGGAAATTCGCCCAAATCTTTTTTGATCTCTTCGCGGATGGAATAGGGCCACGAATAAACGTCAAAAAATTTCCGGCCATCGGCGGGATACATCGGGCGCGGCGTGATGGAATACTCCGCCCGCGAATACATGTTGAACCACCAAAAACAATTGGCACAGGTCAAGCCGGGATCATGCAGCCACAACGCTTCCCAAATTTTTGGGGCCTCAACAAGTCGGTTGGACTGCTTCCAAAATTGCACTTCCGCAAGTTCGCGGTTGAACCAGCCATTGCCGATGATGCCGTGTTCCGCCGGCGTTTTGCCGGTGAGATAATTCGATTGCGCGGTGCAGGTGACGGCGGGAAATGCGGGCGCGATGTTTGCGAGCGCGCCACGCTTGACGAATTCCGCGATGCGCGGCGTATGTTCGCCGATGAGGGCCTCGGTGAGGCCGACGACGTTGATGACGGCGAGCCGTTTCATTTTGAACGCGCGCGCAGTTCGTGGATGGCCGCGACGATTTTCGGCTGATCCATTGCGTGGACTTCGATGCCATGCCCGATTTCATTGAGCAAAGTGACGGTCAGTTCGCCGCCGAGATGTTCGCGAAATTCCTCGAGGCCGGCCAGAATGGTCATGCGGCTCGCATCGTCAATGTTGAGCAGTTCATCGGCGAACAGACGGAAGCCGAGTTTTTCGAGCAGATTTAAAATGCGGGCGGCGGACGTCCCGTCCAGCAAACCAAGGCTGCGCGAGTAAAGCACGTCGAGCGCGATGCCCACGCCGACGGCTGCGCCGTGGGAAATTTTAAAATGCGAAACCTGCTCCAGTTTGTGCGCGGCCCAGTGGCCGAAATCGAGAGGGCGCGCGGAGCCCATCTCAAACGGATCGCCGCTGGTGGCGATATGGTCGAGATGCAGTTCGGCGCAGCGGCGGATCAAATGCTTCATCGCGGCTGGTTCAAACGTGGCGAGCTGGTCCGCGTCGCGTTCGATTTCGTCAAAAAATTTTGCGTCGCGGATGCAGGCGACTTTCACGGCCTCGACGAAGCCGGCCCGTTTGTCGCGCGGTTCAAGCGTGGTCAAAAAATTGAAATCGTTGATGACCGCAAACGGCGGCGCAAAAGTGCCGATGAAGTTTTTTTTGCCAAACGCGTTGAGACCATTTTTGACGCCAACGCCGGAATCGGCCTGACTCAAGGTGGTCGTCGGAATGCGGACGTGGCGCACGCCGCGATGCGCGGTGGCGGCGGCAAATCCGGCGACATCGAGCAGCGCGCCGCCGCCGATGGCGATGAGATACGAATGCCGGTCGAGATGGTGGCGATGGATGTGTGTGTGCAATTCGCCGACGAGCGTGGAGGAATTTTTGGCGGATTCGCCGCCGGAAAAAAACAGCGGCGAGCGGACGGACTGGATCGTTTTGGCGTGGACGGAAAAATATTTTTCAATCTGCGCCACCAATTGCGGCAGCGCCTGGGCGAGCGAATCTTCCAGCACGACGAGCGCTTTGCGCGGCGCGGTGTCGGCGAGGGCGTCGCGCAAAATCAAATTTTCCGGCGCAAAAACATTTTCGGTGAAGAAAACGCGCAGCGGCCAGCGGACTTGAATGGATCGCTCGAGGACAGACACGGCTTCAATCTGACGCCGCACGGATTTTTTACGAGAAAAATTTAGGCGTGCTCGGTCGGGTCGGCGGGAATCCGCATGCCATAAAACGAGCGATACACAAAAATCAACGCAATGATGAAACAGACCGCGCCGATGACGTAGGACAGGCACGAATCCGGATTTTTCTTTTTCAACTCGACGGCGATTTCCACCGCGAGCAGGCCGAAGAGCGTGGTGAATTTGATGATGGGATTCATCGCCACAGAACTGGTGTCTTTGAACGGATCGCCGACGGTGTCGCCGACGACGGTCGCGGCGTGCAGCGGCGTGCCTTTGCGTTTCAAATCCACCTCGACAATTTTTTTGGCGTTATCCCACGCGCCGCCGGCGTTCGCCATGAAAATCGCCTGGAACAAACCAAAGAACGCGATGGCCACGAGGTAGCCGATGAAAAAATATGGGTTGAAAAATGGCAGGCCGAGCGCGAAGCAAAAGACGACGATGAAAATATTGATCATGCCTTTTTGCGCGTAGCGGGTGCAGATGGCGACGACGCGTTTGCTGTCTTCGATGGACGCGGCTTCCTTGTCGAGCTGGATGTTTTTCTTGATGAAGACGACGGCGCTGTAGGCCCCGGCGACAACGGCTTGCATGCTTGCGCCGGTGAACCAATAAATCACCGCGCCGCCCATGAGCAGGCCGAAAATCACCTGCGGCATGACGAGGCTCAAACGGCTGACCGCGTCGCCGAAAACATTTTCGAGCAGCATGATGATGCCGAAAATCATCGTGGTCGCACCGACAACGGCGGTGCCGATCAAGACTGGTTTGGCGGTGGCTTTGAAAGTATTGCCGGCGCCATCGCCTTTTTCCAATTCGAGTTTGGCGTCGGCGAAATTGGGTTTGAAACCAAATTCCTTTTCGATTTCCGTGCTGATGTTCGGCAGCGATTCGATGCGGCTCAATTCGTAAACCGATTGCGCGTTGTCGGTGACGGGACCAAAACTGTCCACGGCAATCGTGACCGGTGCCATTGCGAGAAAACCGAAGGCGACGAGGCCGAAGGCGAAGATGGGGCCGGCGAACGGAAATTTTTCCGGCATGAGCGCGAGGAAATCCGCGTTCAGCGAAAACAAATAGGAGGTGAACATCAGGCCGAGAATCACGAGGCCCATCCAGAACGCGGAAAAATTTCCGGCGACGAGGCCGGACAAAATATTCAGCGATGCGCCGCCTTGATCGGAAGCGTGCGTGACTTCGCGGACATGGCGCGAGCTGGTGCTGACGAAAATTTTCGTGAACTCCATGATGAGTCCGCCGGCGAGCGTGCCGCAGCCGATGATGGCGGACAAAATCCACCAGAGGTTGGGCAGCGGTTGATTCGTGAATGGAGTTACACTAGCGTTTGCTTCAGTAGATCCAGACGGAATCGAAAAATCGCCGAGCAGCCATTTGCTCGCGCCGAAACAGACGAGGATGGAAACGATGCACGTCAGCCAGACCAAATCGGTGAGCGGCGCCTCCCAATTAAAATTCTTTTTGCCGTCGTAGCGCGCGTTGGCGATGACTTTGTTCAAATAAAACGAAACTAACGACGCGATGACCATCAAGGCCTGAATCGCAAACAGCCAGATGATTAATCTACCACACAGAATTGGCGACGCGACGAGCGCGAGGCCGAGAAAGGCGATCAGTGCGACGCTAGTTACGCCGTAAGTTTCAAAACCGTCGGCGGTTGGGCCGACAGAATCGCCCGCGTTGTCACCGGTGCAATCGGCAATGACGCCGGGATTTTTCGGATCATCTTCGGGCAGGTTGAAAACGATTTTCATCAGGTCGGAACCGATGTCGGCGATTTTTGTAAAAATGCCGCCGCCGATGCGCAGCACGCTCGCGCCGAGCGATTCGCCGATCGCAAAGCCGATGAAACACGGCCCGGCGAGCAGCGGCGGGACGAAGGCGAGAATGCAAATCATGCAGGCCAGTTCCACGCAGACGAGCAGCAGGCCGATGCTCATGCCGGATTGCAGCGGGATGAAAAGCGTTTTGAGCGGATCACCCTTGAGCGAGGCGAACGCGGCGCGCGAGTTGGCGGTGGTGTTGATGCGGATGCCGAACCATGCGACGCCGTAGCTGCCGAGGATGCCGAAAATGGAACACGCGAGAATGGTCAGAACCGTGCCAAAGGTGTCGCCTTGCAAGCCGCGAAAATAATAAATCATGCAGCCGGCGATCAAAATCCAGAGCGCGAGCAAAAATTTTCCCTGCTGCCACAGATAGGTTTTGCACGTTTCCCAGATGATGTGGGAAACATCGCGCATGGATTGGTGCACGGGCAGCGCGCGGGTTTTGGCGTATTCCAAAAATCCGACTGCGGCTCCGACGGCGCAGACGACGAGGCCGAAATATAAAATTGCGCGGGCGGTGAGGCTGCCGTTCAAAAAGGAAACGTTTTGCAATGATGGCAAATGGATGTCGGCATCGCCCGCGAACGCGTCGGTCGCGCCGAAAAATAAAATGGGCAGGAGCCATTTTTGTTTGAGCATAGTGTGACGAAAGCCTGCCGCAGCATTTTTGGCTTTTCCAGTAATTTTTTTGAAAAAATAAAAAACGGCCGCGGGCGCGCAGAATCACGCTTGCCGCTGCGCGACGCTTTCCGCAAACTTCGCGCGATGTCCGAACGACCGGTAGCCAGCCTGAACAAACCCGACGTGGCGCTTGAAATGACGCTGCGGCCCTCGCTCTTTGCCGATTTCACCGGCCAGCCGAAAGTGAAGGAACGGCTGGAGATTTCTGTCGAAGCCGCGAGACGGCGCGGCGAATCGCTCGACCACATTTTGCTTTCCGGGCCGCCGGGATTGGGCAAAACCACGATCGCAAATATTTTGGCCAAGGCGATGGGCGCGAATGTCAAAGCGACGAGCGGCCCGACGATCGAGAAAGCTTCCGACCTCGCCGGATTGCTCACCAACCTGGAAGAAGGCGACGTCCTGTTCATTGATGAAATCCACCGCCTGCAAAAAACCATCGAGGAATATTTGTATCCCGCGATGGAGGATTTCAAATTGGACATCATCATTGACCAGGGGCCGAACGCGCGCAGCGTGCGGCTGAACCTGCCGCGCTTCACGCTCATCGGCGCGACGACGCGCAGCGGTTTGTTGAGCGCGCCGCTGCTCACGCGTTTCGGGATGCGCGAGCGATTGGATTATTATTGCACGGCCGATCTGGATAAAATTGCTTTGCGCTCGGCGAATTTGCTCAACGTGGAAATTGATCCGGCCGGCGCGCATGAAATCGCCCGGCGCAGCCGGGGCACGCCGCGCATCGTGAATAATTTGCTGCGCCGCGTGCGCGATTATGCGCAAGTGCGGCACGATGGCCGCATCACCGCCGCCGTCGCCGACAAGGCGCTGGCGATGCTGGAGATTGACGAGAACGGCCTCGACGAAATGGATAAAAGAATTCTCGAAGCCGTGATTGTAAAATTTGGCGGCGGGCCGGTCGGCGTGAATTCGCTCGCCGTCGCCGTCGGCGAGGAGCCGGACACGATCGAGGAAGTTTACGAACCGTATCTCATCATGGAGGGCTATCTCAACCGCACGTCGCAAGGGCGTGTGGCCACGGAATTGAGCTACAAAAAACTGGGCTTGAAGGCGGCGACGGGCGGCCAGCCGAAATTATTTTAGCAATTAATTTTATTTATTGCCACTTTTGCCCGCCGATTTTATTCTGTGCGGCATGAACAAGATCGCCCTGGCCATCATCGCCATTTTCATCCCGCCGCTGGCGGTTTTTCTCAAGACCAGCGATGTCAAAACCACGCTCATCAACCTGGTGCTCTGCCTGCTTTTCTGGATTCCCGGCGTCATCCATGCGCTGTGGACGGTGTTGAAATAATTTTCGCGCCGCGAAGAAATTTATTTCGCCTGCGCCGCCAGTTTTCGCTCGGCGGCTTGTAATTCTTCCTGATACGACGGAATCAAATAAACTTCTTTCCACGCGTAATCATCCGTCGGCACCGGCGACCAGTTGAGCCGTCCGCAATAGCGCCACGCGTCCAGCGCGATGCCGTTGGTGAAATTCTGGCCCGGCGCGGTGAGCACCACGCAACTGTGCTCGCGTCTGGTGCCGAGCTGCGCGACGCCGCGGTGCAATTCGAGCGTGCGCAAATGGAGCGTCATCAATTTGACCGTCAAATCATCCGCCCATTGAAAACACAGCCCGCGCGGATGCAGGCCCGCGTTGATGAACATGTTGTTGATGATGGCCGGGGGCGTGGCGTGATATTGTCTGGCGAGCTGCAGCGGATAACGGACGGCGGCCTCGGCGGCATTCGTCGCTTCGGCGGCATCCACGGCGGGCGCGAGCTGGCATAGTTTGGTGGCCAGCGCCGTGATTTCCGCCCGCTGATTTGCTTCCGGCACATAAACCGTGGTGCAGCCCGTCGTCAAAGCCAGCAGCAAAGCCGCCGGCCAAAAAAATAATTTTTGCCAAGAGGGAATCATCGCGGAATAAACCGGCCCGGTTCGACTGTTGGCTGAATCCATCAATAAACCGTGGTGCTTTCCTCGGCGGAAATCGGCGAGGTCAGCATGTCCGAGGACAGCGTGAACTTCGTGTGGCCGTCGCCGGCGGTCACGCCCTTCGCGACAATTTTATAAGTGACGGCCTGTTTCGCCGCGAGTTTCGGGACGACGGGCAGCGTGACGGTTTGCCCGTCAATCGTGCCTTCGCTGCTGCTGACCGGCACCAGCGCGGAGGCGATGGCCACGGTCACCTGCACGTTGGAATCATCCGCCGTGCCTTGATTGGTGACTTTGACGGTATAAGTCGTGGTGTCACCGATCGAAACTGGATCGGGATCATCCGCTTTTTCCAGCAGGATCGCCGGGATGCCGGCAACAATCGTCTCGCAGGAATTTTGCACCGCAGGAACGTTCTCGCTGGCGACCGTGGAATTAAACGTCAGCAAGCCCGGCAAAATCGTTTGGAAGCTCGCGCAAATCTGCTTCGTGGAATCCGGCGGCAGCACCGGAATCTGCCACGTCACGGAATTATTAGTGACGCTTCCGCCATCGGTCGTCGCGATGATGACGGCATTTTGCGGCAAAGCCAGCGTGGCGACCGCATTGGTTTCCACCAAGTTGCCAGTATTAAAGACGGTCAGGCAGATTTCCAGTTTCCGGCCCGCGATGATTTTTACCGGGACGCTGCAATCCAGCGCGAGCGCGGCTTTCGGTTCCGGGCCGAGGTCTTCCACGAAAAAATTGCTGCACGGTTTCGGCACCACGCAGCGGTAGCATTCGCCTTTCGAAGTGAAATTGAAGGCATAAGCGTCGATGGGTTCCGCGCCGGCCCACGTCACGTTGCGCAGGCACAGCGGCTTGCCGTCTTCGCGCGTGGACATGAAGGGCATCGTCTCGCCGACGGGAATCTGCCACTCGATGATTTCATTCGTCAGCCCGGCGGCAAAAAAATCATCGAGATCGCCACTCCAACCCCATTGGCGCAACACCTCGGCGAAATCGGGACGCAGTTTTTCATCCTGAAACCGGGCGCGCAAATCGGCGGGCGAATACATCGTCGGCGCAAAGCGCGTGGCCGGGTTGCCGAGCCGCGTGGCGCGGTGATGTTCCGCCTGCGCGGCGGCGCACGACAGCACGAGAACAAGCACCACTCCGAAGTGGCGGAGAAAAAGGGTCTTCATAAACATTCTGATTAAAATCGTGGCCGCGCGCCGCTTCAAAATTAACCCGCGCCCCAAATTGATTGCGCAAAAAAAAGGCCGCCAAATTTCTTTGGCGGCCTTGATAAGAATCAGCTCAGTAAACCGTGGTGCTTTCCTCGGCGGTGATCGGCGAAGAGAGCATGTCCGAAGAGAGCGAGAACTTGGTCACCGCGCCGCCGGCTTTCACGCCCTTGGCCACGATGGTGTAGGTGACCGCGTCTTTCGGCGCGAGCGTCGGCACGACGCCGAGGTCAACGACCTGGCCGTTGATCGTGCCCGCGGAAGTGGTGGTCGGAACAAGTTCGTCGTCAACGGTCACGATGACGTGAACATTGGAATCATTAGCCGAACCTTGGTTGGTGACTTTGACCGTGTAGGTCGTCGTGTCGCCGACGGCAACCGGATCCGGATTATCCGCTTTTTCCAGCAAGATGGCCGGGATGCCAACCACCTTGGTGCTGCAACTGGTCGAGGCCGCGGCGGCACAGGTGCCCTTGGTCGTGCCGGCGAAATCAAAGGAACCGGCATTGGTGCTCACGAAAGTGGCCCCGACATTTTGCGACGCACCGGCGTCAATGCTGCCGAGGTCATATACAATGGTGCTGTCTTTGGCCTGACCGTTGCCCGTCGTGCCCGCGACGGTGAGGCCGGCGGGGACGGTAACGACGAGCGTCGCGCCCGCTGCCGGGGCGTCACCAGTGTTATTGACGGTGTAGTTCACATCAAACTTGCGGCCGAGATATTGTTGGTCCTGTGCTTTGCAGGTGACGGCGAGCACCGGTTGGTGGATCGTCGTGCTGGCGGTCGCATCGGCGCTCACGCCTTCCGTCGAAGTGACTTTCGCGGTGTTGACCAATTTGCCGGTGGTGGAAGCGGCCGCATTGTATTTGACTTCTTTGCTTTCGCCCGGGGCGAGGTTGCCGATGTCGAAGGTCAGGCTGCTCTTGCCATCGCTGGTCATGCCGGCGGGCAACGTGTCGGCGATTTGCACGCCGGTGAGCGCGCTGCTGCCGGTGTTCTTCACATCAAGCGTGACGGGGATCGGATCACAAATATTTTCATCCGCCGGTTCGGTCTTGGTCAGCGCAATGTTCGCCTTCACGACATGAATATCCTGGCAGGCGATCGGATTGTAGGTGGCCGAACCGCAGGTGGTCACAACGCCTTCATCCGGGCTGGAACCGTTCACGGTGATCGTCTTGGATTCTTTCGGCCCGAGCGTGCCGATATTCCACGTCGCGGCACCGTTGCCCGAGGTCGTGGCCTTCGGATCGGAATCCGTCGGGGCAAAATCGCTGCTGACTCGGTCACTGACAATGACATTTTCCAGCGTCGCATCCGTCAGGTTGCTGACCTTGTAGGTGTATTGGTAAGGCTGGCCGGCGAGCACTTCCGCGGGCGCGGATTTTTCCAACAACAGGCCGCTGCCTTCAAGTTTGCCGCTCGGAAAATAAGCCGAGGTGCTGCCAGCTTTCGCCGGGGCCGGGGCCGCCGTAGAGGCGGGAGCCGCCTTGTATTTGCCTTGTTGCTGTTGTTGCGCGCAACCGGCGAGCAGCAGGGCACAACTCATCACGGACATTGTTTTTTTCAGGTTTAATTTCATAACTGTTTGTGTTTTTTCCAAAGAGACAAAATCACGCTTCGTCCATTTTTCCATGGTTAAAGCTCCAACGCCAATAATGCTAGGTAAAACAGGGTAAATTGCAAGCATTAACAAACTGGCGCGGCGGATGTCGCCCGGCTTTCTGGTCCCAAAAGTTTTTTTGTTTCGTTTCCCGGCCATTCCGTGTTCAATCTACGTCCGTTTATTATGCCCAAACGCACCGACATCCACAGCGTCCTCATCATCGGCGCCGGCCCGATCATCATCGGCCAGGCGTGCGAGTTCGATTACTCCGGCACGCAGGCGTGCAAGGCCCTCCGCGAGGAAGGCTATCGCGTCGTCCTCATCAACTCCAACCCGGCCACCATCATGACCGACCCGGAGTTTGCCGACCGCACCTACATCGAACCCATCACGCCCGAATGCGTGGAGAAAATCATCATCCGCGAGAAGGAAGCGATGAAGGCGATGGGCGCGAAGGGCAAACTCGTTTTGCTCCCGACGCTCGGCGGCCAGACGGCGCTCAACACCGCGATGGCGTTGCATAAAAACGGCGCGCTCGTCCGTCACGATGTGGAAATGATCGGCGCGAAACCCGACGCGATTCATCGCGGCGAAGACCGTCTCGCGTTCAAGGAACTCATGTTGAAAATCGGTCTTGACGTTCCCATTTCCGGTGTGGCGCACAACCTGGACGAAGCCCGCGACGTTGCGAAGAAGATCGGACGTTTCCCGCTCATCATCCGGCCGGCGTTCACGCTCGGCGGCACCGGCGGCGGCATCGGTTACAATCAGGAAGAGTTTGAAGCGATTGCGAAAAATGGAATTGAGCTTTCGCCCGTGAACGAAATTCTCATCGAAGAATCGCTCCTCGGCTGGAAGGAATACGAGATGGAAGTCATGCGCGACAAGGCCGACAACTGCGTCATCATCTGTAGCATCGAAAACTTCGATCCCATGGGCGTCCACACCGGCGACAGCATCACCGTCGCGCCTATCCAGACGCTCTCGGACAAGGAATTTCAGATCATGCGCGACCAGAGCTTCGCCGTCATCCGCGCCGTGGGTGTCGAGACCGGCGGCTCGAACATCCAGTTCGGCGTCAGCCCGGAGAATGGCCGCATGGTCATCATCGAGATGAATCCGCGCGTCAGCCGCAGCTCCGCGCTCGCGTCCAAGGCCACCGGCTTTCCCATCGCGAAGATCGCCGCCAAACTCGCCGTCGGCTACCTGCTCGACGAACTCAAGAACGACATCACCCGCGAAACCCCCGCGAGCTTCGAGCCGAGCATTGATTACGTCGTGACCAAGATTCCGCGCTTTGCCTTCGAGAAATTTCCGCAGGCCGACCCCACGCTCACCACGCAGATGAAAAGCGTGGGCGAAGCGATGGCCATCGGCCGCACGTTCAAGGAAAGCCTGCAAAAATGCCTGCGCTCGCTGGAGATCGGCCGCAGCGGACTGGGCGGCGACGGCAAACCCTGGCGCATCGGCACGGAAGTCTATGGCGACCGCGACATCCTCCCGCGCGACGTGATTTCGCGAAAACTTTCCGTTCCGAACGCGGAAAGAATTTTCTTCATCCGCCACGCCCTGCGCGCCGGCTTCACCATCGAGGAGATTTTCAACCTCACGAAAATTGACCGCTGGTTTCTGGTGCAGATCAAGGAGATCGTGGATTTTGAGGAGGAGTTGGCGGGGGCGAAGAATTGACCTATGGACAAGCTCGTGTATGTTGAGACCAGCGTGCCGAGTTTCTACTTCGACACCCGCGCTGGCCACGATATGCAAGCCATGCGTGATTGGACACGTGAATGGTGGTCATTGCCAAAGTTTGGTCAGGAACACGTCATCGGCGCACCCGTTCTGGTTGAACTCGGCGAAGCTCCCGCCGCGAAACGTGACAAGGCCTTGGGACTGATTGAAAACCTTCGCCTCCTGCCTTACACGGATGAAATCACGGAAATTGTCGAGGCTTACTTCGCCCATAAGCTGATGCCGCTGGCTGCCCAAGGCGATGCCGACCATCTCGCGCTGGCTTCCTTTTACAATTGCGACTGGCTCGTGACGTGGAACTGCAAACATCTGGCGAACGCCAACAAGTTCGGGCATATTCATAGGGTGAACGGATTGCTGGGTTTGCGAACGCCCGCGCTCGTGACCCCGCAGCAACTGCTGGAACAGGCATGAAAACGACCAAACACGACGATGGCTTGGAATGGCTGCACGACATCCGCGCGCGGCTCGCCAAACAATTTGATTACAATCCCCGCAAGGCCGCCGCTCATTATCGCCGCGTTCAGAAGGCGTCCGGTGCAAAAATCTATCATCGCGAAGAACCGGTCGGCGCAGAAGTGCAGGCTTATGACGCCCTGCGAGAGAGTGCGCACGCACAGATTACCGCCGGCCAGTGCGAGACGTTGACTTCTTACCGCGCCGCTCGCAAACGCAGAGCGAAAGGTGCGAAATGAAAGTTGACCGCCACGCCCTGCGCGCCGGCTTCAGCATCGAGGAGATTTTCAACCTCACGAAAATTGACCGCTGGTTTCTCGTGCAGATCAAAGAGATCGTGGATTTTGAAGAAGAACTGGCGGGGGCGAAGAATTGACTCTGTTAAACTAAACAAAGGAACAAATATGGCAACGACACCAAATTATCCGCCTTATGTGAATGCTTACGGCGGTTTGGCGAAGCTGTTCGCCGAAATCAAAAAAGCATCAGTTCCACCGAAAGTTACGAACGATTTCCTTTACTCAGTGCTAGGGTTGAAATCGACGAGTTTTCGCGCAATGCTCCCGTTGCTTAAAAGACTAGGATTTATCGACCAATCCAATGTTCCAACCCAAAGCTATAAGGATTTTCGAGACTCGAAATTATCCGAATCAGTAATGACAGAAAGAGTCCGCGCTTCGTATGCCGACTTGTTTGCAGCAAATGAATATGCAAACAAGATGGATAAAAAGGAATTGGTTGAGAAGCTCACGACGCTCCTTGGAACATCTGCCGACGACGCGGTAGTTCCAAATGTCGCTGCAACATTCATTGAGCTTGTTAAACTTTCAAATTTCGATGGCAGTCCTTCAAAAAAGAAGCCGAAGGCTGAGCCGGCACCAGACGAGCATGAAAGCGAAGAACACACCCAACGTTCTCAGTCAGGTTTGAAGATGGGAATTTCTTACACAATCAATCTCAATCTTCCTGCAACCACAGAGGTGGAAGTGTTCAACGCAATCTTCAAAAGTCTCAAGGAGCACATTTTGGGTGACCACAAATGAAGTCAGCCGACCAATTAAAGATTTTCGGGATGCAGAATCTCCTTCTGGAATCTGATCTCGCAAAGCTTGAACAGTCCGGCATTGAAATCGGCCACTCCAAGACGTTGAAGAAGGACGAAGTCGTAGATATTGAACTCTTCGACAGAGACATTCGTCAGCAAGCAAGGAAAATGGCCGATTTCTACGTTTTGTATTACTGCCTTGAGAACACCGTTCGCAGATTAATTTCAGAGAGCTTGACCGCAAAGCATGGAGCAGGCTGGTGGCAGATAGCAGTTTCAGAAGCCATTAGGACGGCGGTTACAGACAAGCAGCAAAAAGAGAAAGAGTCCGTTCTTTCAATTAGGTCCGAAGACCCATTGTCGTATACAAATTTCGGTGAGCTCATCGTAATCATGGAAGCAAATTGGGACTGCTTTTCTGATACGATTCGGAGTCGCAAGGCAATGCAGCAAACTCTTTCACAATTTAATTTGATTCGTAACGTGATTGCTCACAGTTCTGAACTTTCAGAGACGGATGTTACGCGGCTGAAATTGCTGATTCAGGATTGGCTGACAATCCAAACTTAGTGGGCTGCAGCTCCGTTAGGAGCGAAATCTTTTTAGAATCCCACGCCACAAACTTCCCAGCCCTGTCGGGGCGGCATATTCCGCTCCTGACGGAGCTTGAAACGTTGTTTGATTTTGGATGCTAAAACTATGCCGCGCCTGACGGCGCTGAAAATGAATCCCAACGGGATTCAAATCCATCAGCCCCGGGTTGGCGGTCCGCGCCGGCAGGCAATCCGTGCCGGATGGGCCGCCAGCGCCTACCCTGGGAAACCGTCCCCAAATTCATCAACGCTCAAGGCGCTGACTGGCCGCCCTGAAAATAGCCCAGCCATTCATGGCTGGGATTCGTGGCGCGCCATTTTCCCAAGTCCCGGAGGGGAACAAAGAACCGTTCTGCCGTCCCTCGCGGGACTTTTAATTTGATGGACGCTTGACCCAGTCATAAATGGCTGGGCTATTTTCATCCGGTTGTTCGTCGTCTCGGTTCGCCGCTCCGGCCGGAGCAAAATCTTTGCAGCCGCCCGCGCCACCCCATTCCCCCAGCCACGGCGGGGTGCCTGCCGGAATCGAGAAATGCCCTGCCGGACCGGCGGCAGCGGTGCCGGATTTGGAAAACGAGATGCCGGACTCGCCAGTTGGCCGGTGGGAATCAACTTTTTGCCTGCCGGTCCTGAAAATGGGCTGCCGGATAGCACAAAATGCCTGCCGGATTTGGAAACAGGTCTGCGGGGAAGGAAAGTTCACCTGCCGGGCTCGAAAAAAAGGTTGCCGGAAACCGGTTGTCAGTGGTCAAAAGGCGGCCGCACGCGGCGTATGGAAAAATGCGGGAATTTTTTAATGCAGCCGGAAAAAAGCTGTGCCCGGCGCATTGGTGATCAGCACCCCGAAGGAGGAAATTCCGTTGCTGGCGGTCACCGGGGCGTTGCCATTGGGGGCGTTGGTGACCGCATACGGCACACCATTGGTCACGGTCGTCCAATTGGCGGAAGTCAGGTCCGTGGACATTTGCAAATTATAGTTCGTCGTCGTCGCCTGCCAGAACAGCAGGGGGAGGCCATTTAGCAGGGTGATGCCCAAGGTGGTGGTGGGTGCGGGCGCAAGGGTCAGCGTGGCCACGCGGCTGGTCACGCTGCCAAACGAATTGCTGACGCTGACTTGATAGGTGCCTTGGTTCGGGTAACTCGCATGGGGAATGTTCAGCGCGCAATTGGTGGCGCCGTTCAGGGAGCTGCCATTGAAAAACCACTGGTAGTTCAACGCGCTGATGCTGGGCGCGGCGACCACCGCGAAGGCCGTGTCGGCCGGGTTGCTGACCACCACCGATTGCGGCTGGGCGGAAATGGCTGGCAGATAGCTGGTGTCATTCACGAAGACGGGTCCCAGCGCCATGTTGCTCGCATCAAAACCATTCGCGATGGCGTGGAAAACCACCGTGGAAATATTGTTGGTGGCGGAAGTGATGCCGATGAAAGCCGCTTTATTCCCGGCGGAGCCCACGGAAAAACTTCCCAGCAGATTACCCTGGCTGTCGTAGGCCGTGACGCTGCAGGTGAAGGGGAAGCCAAGATCCGCTTCCATTTGGGCGCCGGCGGCGTTGACCGGCGAGGCGAAATGCACGGTAATATCATTGCCGCCCTGAATGACGTTGCCGGTGATGCCGCCGGACGAGACGGCATAGGAATTTTGATTCCACAACAAGGCGGTGCCCGGCGCGAAAAAGCCGTTCCAGCCATTGCCTTGATCGACCCGCGAGAGATTTTTTGACGAAACCGTGGCGCCCAAGGACAGCGCGCTGGCGACGTTGACGGAGATCGGCTGGGGATCGCCGTAATACCAGCCGAATTCGTCACCCGCCGGGCCGGTCTGCGCCCAATCGACCTCATCATTGGCGCCAAGGGCGGCGGGACTGCCAGCGGAAGCAACTTGCGCCACCGCGGGATTCGCGCCGGCTAAAAATAGCGCCGCGCCGCAGGCGATGCCGGTAAAAATATGTCCAAAAATCCGTTTCATACAATCAGGCGTTTAATTCGCGGCAATCAACATTGCCGTTTGCCATCACGACTCGGTCCCACCAAAAGGCGAGGCGTTGTCTGCTGAGTTAGCTTTAGCATCAGTCACGCCAAAAAATCGGCAGCCGGGAAATTTTCCGGGTGATGCAGAAGCCAACTATAAGCTTGGAACCGTGCCGCCGCCATGGGGTCTAATCCTATCAGTGTTTCTACCAACGAATTTATTTCTCGCAGGCGATCGGAGATGATTGCGCTTTGTTCCAATTGTGGGTGGTAAATGTCTGTTTTATGGAAACTGACTGGCATCGGATAAAACCGGCAAAACTTTATAACTTTTTTTGCGCCGATGAATCAGTCCCAAAGTCAAACGCAACAGATCATCTCGGCGGCGACCTCGGCTTGCGCAAAAAACCGTGCCCCATTTACCGGCTTGTTACCGCGCTTTTCTCTGTTACCTTTCGCTGCTCAATTGTGACCACAACCCAGGAAATCCAGCGGCGGCGGACGTTCGCCATCATTTCGCATCCCGACGCGGGCAAGACCACGTTGACGGAGAAGCTCCTGCTTTACGGCGGCGCGGTGCAACTCGCCGGTTCCGTGACCGCGCGCAAAAACCAGCGCGCCACCACGAGCGACTGGATGGAGCTGGAAAAAAAGCGCGGCATCTCGATCAGCTCGACGGTGCTGCAATTTGATTACGACGGCTATCGCCTCAACCTGCTCGACACGCCCGGTCACAAAGATTTTTCCGAGGACACCTATCGCGTGCTCACCGCCGTGGACGCGGTGGTCATGGTGATTGATTCCGCGAAAGGCATCGAGCCGCAGACGCGCAAACTGTTTGAAGTCTGCCGTCAACGCGGCGTGCCGATCTTCACGTTCATGAACAAGTGCGATCGGCCGATGAAAAATCCGTTGGAGCTGATTGACGAACTGGAGCGCGTGCTCGGCATCGGCGCGTTCCCAGTGAACTGGCCGATCGGCAACGGTCCGGAATTTCAAGGCATCTACGACCGGCAAACGAAGACGATGCACACGTTCGAGCGCGTCGTGGGCGGCAAACATCGCGCGCCCGTCGTTGTCGGCGGACTGCACGACCCGGAAGTGCGCGGCAATTTGAGCGACGCGGAATTTGCCAAGACGCTCGAAGAATTGGAGATGCTCGAACTCGCCGGCGAATCCTTTGACGAAGCCGCCGTGCTCGCGGGCAAAACGACGCCGGTATTTTTCGGCAGCGGCGTGAACAATTTCGGCGTGCAGCTTTTGCTCGACGGTTTTCTTAAACATTCGCCCGCGCCAAAATCGCGCGTGATGGGCGGCATTGAGATCGCGCCGGAAAATCCCGCGTTCAGCGGCTTCATTTTTAAAATTCAGGCGAACATGGACCCCAAGCACCGCGACCGCATCGCATTCATCCGCGTTTGCTCGGGAAAATTTGATCGCGACATGACCGTGCATCATTCGCGCTCGGAGAAAAAAGTTCGCCTTTCCAGTTCGCACAAACTTTTTGGCAACGAACGCGAGACCGTGGACGAGGCATATCCCGGCGATGTCATCGGTCTCGTCGGCCACGACAGCTTTGGCATCGGCGACACGCTGACGACCGATCCAAAAATTCTCTACAAGGAAATCCCGCGCTTCACGCCCGAGGCATTTTCGTATCTGCACAATCCGAACACGGGAAAATACAAACAATTCCGCCAGGGCCTCGACCAACTTTTGCAGGAAGGCGTCATCCAGGCGTTGTATCTGCGAAATTCTTCGATCAAAACTCCTTTGCTCGCGGCGGTCGGCCCGCTGCAATTCGAGGTCGTGCAGTTCCGCCTCGAAAGCGAATACGGCGCGGAATCGCGCCTCGAAGCCGCGCCGTGGAGCGTCGTGCGGTGGCTGCCGACCGATATTACCGAAGACGCGCTGGACGCGTTGTCGCTGCCGACCGGCGCGAAGCTCGCCTACGATCTCGGCAAGAATCCCGTCGTGCTTTTCCAAAACGAGTGGTCGGCGAATTATTTCGGCGAGACGAACAAAAACACGCCATTGTCGGCGTTGCCGGTGCAGACTGCGAAAGAATAATTTAATGCCCACCCTCATTTCCGCCTCTGAAATCACCGTGCGTTACAACGACCGCATGGTGCTCGACTCGACCACGATCGGTATTCAGGAAGGCGAACGCCTCGGCCTCGTCGGCCGCAATGGCGCGGGCAAGACGACTTTTTTGCGCATCCTCGCCGGCTTGCAGCAGCCCGACAGCGGCGTGGTCGCCCGCCAAAAAGATCTGGTCGTCAGCTATCTGCCGCAGGATTTCATGCTCGATGCGAGCAAGAATGTGGTTGAAAACATTCGCGACGGCGCGAAGCCGGTTTTGAATTTGATCGCCGAATTTGAATCGCTGCCGCACGACTCGAAACGGCACGCCGATCTGGAGCATCACATCCAGGTGCTCGAAGGCTGGACGCTGGATCAACGCATCGAAATCGCGATGGCGCATCTGAATTGTCCCGCCGCCGACCGCAACATCGACACGCTTTCCGGCGGCGAAAAGCGGCGCGTGGCGATGGCGCGGGCGATTGTCTCCAATCCCGATTTTCTGATTCTCGACGAACCGACGAACCATCTCGATCCGGAATCCATCGAGTGGCTCGCGGAATTTCTCGAGGAATTCCACGGCTCCTTTTTGGTCGTCACGCACGATCGCTATTTTCTCGACCGCGTCGTCAAGCGCATGATCGAGTTGTCCGACGGAAAATTTTTCTCGCACGACGGCAACTACACGGAATACCTGCTCGCGAAAGCCGAACGCCAGTCCGCCGACGCGACCGTCGAGCACAAGCGCCAGATGTTTCTGAAAAAGGAACTCGCTTGGGTGCGCCAAGGTCCGCGCGCGCAACGCAGCAAACAAAAAGATCGTTTTGAGCGTTATTACGATGAAGCCGCGAAGTCCGGGCCGGTGATCGAAGAAGACGTGGAGCTGGTCATTCCGCCGCCGCCGCAGCTCGGCAATCGCACGGTGGACGTAGCCGATTTGGGCATGACCATCGGCGGCAAAAAATTATTTTCCAACTTCACTTTCAGCTTTGCGAACGGCCAGCGCATCGGCGTTTGCGGGCGGAACGGTCTCGGCAAAACGACGATGCTCAAGGCGATCATCGGCCAGTTGCCGCCGACCGAAGGCACGGTGAAAACCGGCCAGCTCACGAAATTTAACTACGTGGATCAAGGCCGGTTGCAATTGAACGAAGACCGCACGGTGCTCGATGAAGTCGCCGACGGCACGGAATTTGTGCAATGGGGCGACGTGAAAATTTCCGTGCGTTCGTATTTGAAGCGCTTTTTATTTTCGGACGACCGCATCCTGACGCTCGTGAAAAAATTGAGCGGCGGCGAACGCAGCCGTTTGCTGCTCGCGCGCATTTTGAAAAGCGGCGGCAACTTTTTGATTTTGGACGAACCCACGAACGATCTCGACCTGCCGACGCTGCGCGTTTTGGAAGAGGCGTTGGTGGCGTTTCCTGGCGTCGTGCTGGTGGTGAGCCACGATCGCTATTTTCTAAATCGCGTCTGCACGGACATTCTCGCTTTTGAAGGCGACGGCAAAATCGCGCACAGCGTCGGCGACTACGATTATTACCTGGAGAAAAAACAGCGCGCCGTGCAATTGGCCGCCAAACAAAGCGCCGCCATTCTTGCGACCAACAAAGCGGCGGCGCTCGCCAAAGAAGCGGCGGCTTCCAAGTCCAACAAAGCGCGCAAACTTTCCTTCAAAGAAACGCGCGAATTGGAGGGCATTGAGGAGCATATTCGCACCGTGGAAGCCGACGTGGCGCGCATCGAAGGCTTGTTCGCCGATCCGGAATTTTTCCGCAAACACGCCGCGCAAGTGCACCAACTCACGGCCGAACTTGAGGCGGCGAAAGCGATGGTTCCGAAACTTTACGCCCGCTGGGAAGAGCTCGAAGCCATCAAATCCGCAAGCGAAACAAAATCGCCGGCGGCTTGACTGACGTGAAAGACCGCGAGGCAAACTTGCGCGCGCGCCGGATCGTTCAGGCAAAGTGCGCCTTGGCCAATGCGCGGTGACGGCTCGCCCTTGAGTTGGACGGGAAATTTCTTTTCCACGGCGCGCGCAAATTCTGGGAAATTTTCAAAGCCGGCGGCGCGAATTTTCTTGAGTCCGAACAATTCAAAAACTCCGCGGCTGCCGGGCGCGACGTGCTTCATCAATTCCACCGTCACGCGGCCCATCGTGTAGCGTGGATTGATTTCCACGATCGGTTTGAGCCGGACTTTTTCATCCGCATCACGATAAGCAAAAGCGTCAATGCCGAGCGGACCGGAAAAATTCGCGCGGCGCAATTCTTCTTCCAGCAACGCAAAAATATCCGCATAAATCGCGTGCAGCCGTTGCGCGATGTCCGGCGGTTCGGGAAACAGTGCGATCAAATTCGCCGGAATTTTTTTCTGATGTCCAGGCAGCGCCACATTGGCCTGAAACTGGCCGCGCGCGTCGTTGATCAAGCCCGTGTAGCCGCAAAGCTTCAAGCCTTCGTCCGCCATTTCCAGTTGCACGGAAAAATCCAGCACGCGTTCCAGCCACGGCTCGACGACCAGTTGTTTTTTATTCTCGACCGCGTTTAGAATCCAGCGCCGCTGTGTTTCCAAAATCTCCGGCTCGAACAAGCGCAGCGCGTTGCTGCCCGCGAGGCCGAGCGATTCCTTGATGACAACTTTGTGATGGCCGCGCTGACGAATTATTGCAACCGCGTCGAGCGCTTCGGCCAAAGAATTCACCGCCACGCCGACTTCATTTTTCGTGCAGAGCCATTCAGCCGTAGCAGCCGACGTAAGAAGGCTCTGACTCATGCTACGAGCTAAAACTTTTCCCAACAACTGCGCACTCCACGTTTTTGAATAAAATTTTGCTATTTCCGGATTAAAGCTTCCGCTCGTGGCGCGTTTCTCACCCGTAAGATTGGCGAAAATCGGTGCGAACAATTCCACGCCGTCCGGTCCCCAGGCCCACGGACGCAGACGGCCAAGCTTTCTTTGCGCCAGATTTTGTGCTTCGGAAAATTCCAAAAATTCCGGCAGCGCAAATCCCGCCTGCTTGATGCCGCTCAAAAATTCTACCGACGGTTTTCCATTCACCAAAACGATGTCGTCCTGCCGACACAAAAACTGCGGCAGGTTCGCGAGGTCGCGCGCGAGCTGCGCCTGATGCTTGGTGGGATTGAACGATTTGCCGTGCGCGATGCGCGCTTCGGCGAACGGATTGAATACAAAAACATTCGGCGTGCGGCCTTTGGATTGCGAAAAAACATCCAGCTCCGCGATGAATTGCGCGTCGAGTCCCGCCGCTTTGCGGCCGGCAACATTCAGCGTGATGCCTTTGGCGCGCTGCGGCGACAACGGAAATTTCAACTGGCGGCAGAACGCTGCCCAGTCGCTCTCGCCCGGATTTTTCCAGCGGCGGAACCATTTCAGGCCGTAGGCGACGTGGCCGATTTCGTCGCGATAAATTTTTTCGAGCAGTTGCGACGTTTCATTATCGCCAATGCTGGCAAAGCCTTTCGCGTAGTGCCGCGCGAAATCCAGATTCGCCTGCTCGAACGTCAGGCACAGGCTGGAAACGTAGTCCATCGGATTTTCCATCACCGAAACGGAGCGCCAAAAATAGCCACTGACGGGCAATTCGCCGAAGTGGATGCCGCAATCTTTCATGCGCGCGAGGTAAAGCTGCGTGTGCTCCTGTTCGTCCTTGAGCGTCTGGAAAACGCCTTTGCGAAACGCGGCGGGCGCATCGGGAAAACGCAGGAGCACCAGCGCCATCAATTCGGTGGCGAGCAATTCGTGGTTCGCGAAAAAATGGAGCAGCTTGCCGCGCTCGCGCGACTGCTCGAGATTTTTTGTGCCGGGAAAACTGTCGCGCGCCTCGCCGGTGGCCTTGAACTTTAATTCCGCCGGCCGGCCGGGCGCGGCGGGCGTTAAGAAAGCGGCACCGGGATGCTCGTCGGAAATTTCCGCCGGCCGCAGGAGTTTTTCCTCCAGCGTCGTGGCGAATAAAATGCGTTCGGCAAATTCACGCAGTTCCATCGGCGGCGGGAGCGGCAGGTTTTTTCGACGGATGCAGCGGCTCGTTGATGCGATACGGCTTGAGCGCGGCGTAAATATTTTTGGCCAGGCCGGACTTCGCGAAGCCGACTGCTTTCGCGCCCTTCATTTTGAACATCCGCTCAAAATCCGCCGCCGTGTAATGTTGCACGACGGGATAATGCATGAAATTTTTCAGCACTTCCGCGCGATGGTTGGCGATGATGTCCGTGGTGATCAAAACAAAATGCAGATGGCTTTTGCTCCGGCTCAACGCGTCGCGGCCAATCAGCAGCAGCTTGGCTTCCAGCGCCTGCGCGAACAATTCCTCGACCGGATCGGCTGAAATTTCGTCGCTCATCACGCCGTCTTCACTTTAAGTTTATGGCCTTTGAGTTCCGCGCGATTCAATTTCGCGATGATGCCATTCGCGTGTTCGGACGCGACGTCCACAAAGAGATGCCGCTCGCGCACGTCCACCTTGCCGACGACTTTGCCGGGCAGCCCGGTTTCGCCCGCGATGGAATTCACGACATCAATCGGCACGATGCCCATCTCTTCGCCGACGTTCATGTGCAACCGCGTCTGGTTCGCCGGCGTCTTGCGGTCAGGTTTTACCTTCGATCCCGTTTTTACCGCAAAGGCAACGGGCGCGGCAGGCGCGACGGGCGCGGGTTTGACCGATGCCAAAATTTCTTCGTCCGAAAAAGTTTTAACCGTTTCAGATTTAATTTCGACCGGCGGTTTAATTTCCGGCGCGGCCTTGGTCACCGGCGCAGCAGGCGCAATCGGTTTGTCCGGCGGCGGCGTGACAATTTTTGCCGGACGCGGCGCGGCGGGCTGCCACGGCGTGACTTTTTCGGCGGGGCGACTCGGCCCGCGAAAGCTGCTGTCGTCACGCATCGGCCGGTCGTCCTGCCGGCGCGGACGTTCCTCGCGGCGATCATGGTAACGCGGCCGCTCGCCGCGATCCGGCGGCCGGCTGTCGCGATAATCTGGACGCTCTTGACGCGCGGGCGGCGCGGAAATTTCCGGCTTTGCAGCAGCTTCTTCGCCGCCACCTTTGAGCATGTGAATCAAAGCCGACGCGATGTCGGTGGAGTTGAACCCTTCCTCCAGGAGGCGTTCGATGAGGTGATCTTGTTTCTTGAATTCTCCCGCCGTCAACGTGGCACGCAGCTTGTCCAAAAACACACTCGCGCGGGCCTCATGCACTTCATCCGCCGTTGGGATTTTGCCGCGCTGAATGCGCATGTTGGTGAAGCGCTCGATGTTGCGGATCGCAAACAATTCGCGGCCGGAAACAAACGTGATCGCGCGACCGGTGCGGCCGGCGCGACCGGTGCGGCCGATGCGATGCACATAATCTTCGCCGTCGTAAGGCAGGTCGTAGTTGAACACGACCTGCACGTCGTCCACGTCAATGCCGCGCGCGGCGATGTCCGTGGCCACGAGAAATTCGAGGCCGGACTTGCGAAATTTATTCATCACGCGATCGCGTTGCGCCTGGTTCATGTCGCCGTGCAAACGGTCGGCCATGTAGCCTTGCGCTTCGAGCTGATCCACGAGATCGTCCACCATGCGCTTGGTGTTGCAGAAAATAATTCCCAGCTTCAGATCGTGCAGGTCAATCAGCCGCGTCAGCAAATCCATTTTGTAGCGGCGATCCACTTCGTAATAAATTTGTTCGACCGTCGGCACGGTCATTTCCTTCTGCTCGATTTTGACGTTTTCGGGATCGCGCGAATATTTTTCGATCAAATCGCGGATCGGGCGCGGCATCGTGGCGGAAAAGAAAACCGTCTGCCGTTCCTTCGGCGCATCTTTCAAAATGGTTTCGATGTCGTCGCGGAAACCCATGTTGAGCATCACGTCGGCCTCGTCGAGAATGACCATCTTGATCGTGTCCAGCCGCAACGTCCCGCGCCGCATGTGATCCATCACGCGGCCGGGCGTGCCGATGACGATTTGCGCGCCCTGCCGCAGGCCGAGAAACTGGCGCTCATAAGATTGGCCGCCGTAAATCGGCAGCGCCGTGATGCCGCGTTTGAAAAAGGCGAGTTTGTGAACTTCCTCGGCCACCTGCACCGCGAGTTCGCGCGTGGGGCACAAAATCAAAATTTGCACCGCGCGCAAGGTGGGCACGACCTTTTCAATCGCCGGAATCGCGAAGGCCGCCGTCTTGCCGGAGCCGGTCATGGACTGGCCAACAATGTCCTTGCCGGTCAGCAGCACCGGGATGGCGGCGGATTGGATCGGCGAGGCCTGCTCGAAGCCGAGTTTATCAATGGCCTTCAGGATTTCGGGCGACAGGCCGAGTTCGGAAAATAGTTTTGTGCTCATGCGTTTGGTCTTTGCGACGGATGGAAGATAACCGAAAATCGCGGGCAAAGAGAGCTAAATCTTGGCGGGAAAACGATTGCGTCGCGTGACTAAACAATCTCCACCGGACATTTCGGCAGCGCGTCGAGAAAGGCCTGGCCGTATTGCTTCGTCAAAATCCGGTTGTCCAAAACCACCACGATGCCCGTGTCCGTTTTTGTGCGGATCAAGCGGCCGACGCCCTGGCGAAATTTCAAGATCGCCTCGGGCAAAGAGAATTCGCCGAAGGAATTGCCGCCGCGTGCTTCAATCGCCTCGATGCGCGCCTCAATCAGCGGATGATCCGGCACCGCGAACGGCAGCCGCGTGATGATGACGTTGCTCAACGCCTCGCCGGGCACATCCACGCCCTGCCAAAAACTGTCCGTGCCGAACAGCACCGAGTTCACGTCATCCTTGAATTTTTCCAGCATCGTCGAACGCGGCGTGCCGGTGCCTTGCACAAAAAGCTCCAGACCCAGCTCGTGAAAAAACGGCTGCATCCGGTCGGCGACTTCTTGCATCAATTTGTAGCTCGTAAATAAAACGAATGCCTTGCCGTGCGTCTGCCGGACGAAATGTTCGATCCAATGAATCAACGCATCGGCGTAACCGGCCTCGCGCGGATCGGGCATTTTTTTGACGGTGAACAATTTCATCTGCCGTGCGTAATCAAACGGCGTGCCGACTTGCAACTGCGCGGCGGATTCGCAGCCGACGCGCTTGGCAAAATAATTTAATCCGCTTTGCTTGGCTGCCGGTTTCAATCGGGAATTTGAAGTTTCCGATTTGAGATGGGCGGAAGTCGCGAGCGTCGCGCTCGTCATGATAATGCTTGTGTCACTCTCGAACAACCGCCGCCGCAAATAATCCGCCACATCCACCGGCGCGGCATTGAGCGAGAGATGGCGCTGCGATTTGCCGCCGCGTTCCACCCAATAAACATGGTCGTCCGCGCCCTGGCTCAAAAATTCCGCGACCTCCACTTTCAACTCGCCGAGCCGCCGGTTGCACTCGACCAATTCCTGGCCAATGTCTTTGTCGTCGCTTAGTTTTATCAACTCACTGACGGCTTCGCGCAATCTTTGAATCGGCAACGTCAGATTATCTTTCACCAATTCCGCGCGGCGAATTCTTAATTCCGTCCACGCGCGTTTGCGGCCGCCGTGCTCGCCGCCAAATTTTGGTTTGGCGTTCGCCGAAATCTCTTCGCATGCCGTCTCGACGTTCTCGAAAAATTTGTCGGACTCGCTCAGAATATCCGCGACGAGTTTCACCGCGTTGCCTTTGCGCAACGTCGCCAACAAACCTTTTTCCGTGCGCGGATTCCACAGCCGGTTCAACGAATAACGCACCTGTCCGCTCGACACGCTCAGGCCGATGTGCCGCGACGCCACGCTTTCCATCGTGTGCGCCTCGTCGAAAATTACGAAGTCATTTTTGAAAAGAATTCCGCCTTCCATCTCTTCGTCCACGCCGCCGAGCAGCGTGAAAAAAAGCGTGTGGTTCAAAATCACCACGTCGGCCGACAGGATGCGGTTGCGCACGCGCTGAAAAAAACAGACGTCATGATCGCGCGCAAAATCCGATTGATGCCCGCACGTTTTCGGCGAGCACAATCCGCGCTCCGAACAAACCTGCGCCCAGACTTTCGGGTCCGGCTCGATGGAAAAATCCGACAGGCTGCCGTCCTTCGTCGTCTTCGACCATTCATAGATGCGCTGCAATTCCTCGGCTTCGGACGAGGTGAATAAATTTCCGCTCTGCTGCATCGCCTTTTGCAGCCGCCGCGTGCAAAGATAATTTGCACGGCCCTTCAACATCGCGTAACTGAACTTCACCGGCTCCGGCAGCGAGCCCAAAACCGCCGTCAACATCGGCAGGTCTTTTTCGGTGAGCTGCTCCTGCAAATTGATCGTGTGCGTCGAGATGATGGCTTTCTTGCTTTGCGAAACGGCGAACAAAATGGCCGGGATCAAATACGCGAGCGATTTGCCGACGCCGGTGCCGGCCTCGACCGCAAGGTGTTCGCGGTTCTGCAATGCGCGCGCCACGGCCACGGCCATTTCCTGCTGCTGCGGACGGAATTCAAAATTGCTCGCCTTCGACAAAATGCCGCTCGACGAAAAAATTTCCGACACGCGGGAAATCAAATCGGCGCCGACCGGCTGCAGTTCAGAAATGGAAATCATTTCACCGTCAGACTACTCAACTGCACCCGCAGTGCCGAACTTTTTCCCGGCGCGAGGGAAATTTTGTTCTGTTTCACGTTGCCGGATTCCACGCAGACCATCTTTTTGTGTTCGGCGGGATCAAAATCGTCCGGCAATTTCTGCGTCGTCCATGGATTCCAGACCACGGTGGATCGGGAATTAAATTTCTCCACGCGAAGGGTGCGTTTGAGATTTTCATCGCGGATTTCCACGGTGGCCGGGGTGTCGGCGTAAGTGCGATTGGTCTCGCGGTTGACGCGGATCGGAAAAGTTTCCGCCGGCCGGGGCACGCCGTTGTCGCCCTCGGCAAAATTCAGATACGCCGCGCCTTCCAAGCCGTGAATGCTCACCGCGCCGATATCGCCGACGTTAAAATACGTGTGCAGGCAGTTTTCGATTTCCAGCGGCTCGTCGCAGCCGTCGTTCGCGGCGGTGAGTTCCATCGTGAGCGTGTCGGCGACGGTGACGCTGAATTCCGTGCGCAGATTTTTCCACGCGTCGCGGCCGGGAATTGGCGGCAACGCAAACTGCACCGTCACTTTGCCGTCGGGCGTCACGGACGTTTTCACCAACTGCCATTCGGTGATGCGCGCAAAACCGTGCGACGGTTCGCCGTCGCGGTTGCCGAACCAAGGGAAACAGATCGGCACGCCGCCGCGGATGCCTTTGCCGCTTGCGAAATGACTTTTTGCGCTCAGGAAAATCAGCGGCGGCTCGCCATTTTTTTGGAAGTGTGTCACGTGCGCGCCATGCAGATAAATTTCCGCCGCGCTCCACGGCGTTTTAATTTTCACGGCTGGCAACCCGCCGCGGCCAGCGACAATTTCAAGGTGGCCCGCGATCGCGTGGCGCTGGAGTTTTTCACAAACAAGATTGGTTTGCATAAAGCAGATGCCAGACGATTCCCGGCAATTATTCAAGGCCAATTATTTTATTCGTGCAGAATTTCTTCCTCGCCCGCCGCCGCCTCGACTTTGCTGAGGACCGGTTCGCGGCCGGCTTCCTGCAATTGCAGATGTTTGCGGAAGAGAAATGTTCCCACCGGCGTCACCATCGCCATGCAGCCGATCAGGAACCACATGAATTCGGGATTGCGCGGGCCGGTCTCCGGACAATATTTTTCCAGCAGCCAGCCGGAGAGGCCGCCGACGCAAAATTTTCCCAGAAAAAACGGCAGCATCGAAAGCGCCATGTAGGACGCCTCCTGACCTTTGGGCGCAATGGCGGCGGCGTATTCGTAAAGGCGCGGCGACCACAGCGCTTCGCCCAATGACAGCAGCACGATGAAAAAGAAAATCGAGATGTAAAGCGGGTTGACCGGCCCGGCGACACCGAGCCACCCATGCACCACAAAATTTCCGAGCCAGCCGTCGGCCAGCGGCTGGAACCACGCGGGCGGCAGCGCGATGAAAAAAACCGAGGTGGCGGAGACGAAGCTGCCGACCGTGACCATGCGATACGCCGAAATTTTTTGCGTGAGCGCGCCACAGATCGGCACCAGCACGACGATCATTGCCGAGTTCAAAATGCCGCTCAAATGCGCGAATGGCGCGCCGTCGCCGAGTTCGCGGATGCCGTATTTGGGGAATGTGAACGCGAGCTGATAAAAAATCATCCGCACGCCGACGACGAGCGTCATGAACAACAAAAACCGGTAGAACGCTTTTTCCCGCCAGAGGCCCGCGAAGATGCGGCCGGTTTTTTTCAGGGTCTCGGCGATTCCCGCAAACGGTGGCTTTTGGCCCGGTTGGCCGCCGTTGTTTTTTTGGCCGTTGATCACCACGCCAGATTCCGTCATCTCCACGCCGTCGCGCATGAACGCCCAGATCAAAATCAGTCCGGGCACGGTGAAGACCACGCTCAACAAAATCAGCACGCGGTAGGTGCTCAGTTCCGTTCCCAAAAATGGCAGCGTCCACAGCCCATGTTCGCCCATGCCGTGCGCGCCGCGCAACCGGTCGAAGATCACGTCGCCGACCGCGTAGCCGAGATTCATCAGCGCATAATAAAGCGCGAACGCCACCGAGCGTTGCGCGGCGTTGGTGTATTGTTTGCACGCCGCCGCCATGACGGGAATCATCAGTGCGATGCCCACGGCCTGCGGATACAGGCCAAATGGCAGCGCGATCCAGCGGTCCGCGCTCAAGGCCATGATGGTGCGCGACACGAGGCAAATGGTGAAGCCGAGCAGAAACGTCCGGCGGATGCCCAGCGCATCCGTCAGCGAGCCGACCAGCACGGTGATGAGCGTCATGATCGCCGACCAGCTCGCGATCATGCCGCCCGCTTTCACATCGTTGAAGCCGAGATCGGACGAAAGCCACAAACTCAAGACGCTCGCCGCGCCGACCTTGTAGGCGAGGTTTTCCATGATGTAGGCGGCATAGACGATCCACAGCTCGCGCGGCGCGGCGGCCATCATGGTGAACTTGTTCAAAAACTTTTTGAACTTGGAGCCGGACACGATGGTTGGTTCGTTCATCTAAAAAATGGGTTCAATCTGCGCCTTGTCGGGGCGAGAATAAATCCATCTGCGGCGGCGGGGCGAGACTTTTTAATTTTTCGCGATCCTGCTGGCGGCGCGCCTGGCGCACGTTGCCTTCCGGCGTGAGTTCGGATTCTTCGAGGTTGGACAAAATCTGTTTCGCGCGTTCCAAAACTTCCTTCGGCACGCCCGCGAGCCGCGCGACTTGGATGCCATAGCTTTTGTCCGTGCCGCCTTCGACAATTTTGCGCAAGAAAACAATCTGGTCGTGCCACTCGCGCACGGCGACGTTGAAATTTTTGAGGCGCGGCAAGCGCGCGGCCAGCTCGGTCAATTCGTGATAATGCGTCGCGAACAAAGTTTTCGCGCCGACCTGATTATGCAGAAATTCCACGATGCTCCAGGCGAGCGAGAGACCGTCAAACGTGCTGGTGCCGCGGCCGATTTCGTCCAGCACGATGAGGCTGCGCGCCGTGGCGTTGTTCAAAATATTCGCCGTCTCAGTCATCTCGACCATGAAGGTGCTTTGCCCGCGCGACAAATCATCGCTCGCGCCGATGCGGGTGAAAATACGATCCACCAAATCAACGCGCGCTTCGGCGGCGGGAACAAAACTGCCGGTGTGCGCGAGCAGCGCGAGCAGCGCGACCTGCCGGATGTAAGTGGATTTGCCCGCCATGTTCGGCCCGGTGATGAGCGCGATCTGCAATTCTGCGTTGAATCCCGTGTCGTTCGGCACGAAACGTTCCTCGACGAGTTGCTGTTCCAAAACCGGATGCCGGCCGTCGCGGATTTGCAGCACGCCTTCATCGGAAATTTTCGGGCGGCAATAATTGTGCAGCCGCGCGGTTTCGGCGAATGACGCGAGCACGTCCAATTGCGCCAGCGCACTCGCGGTCTGCTGGATTTTTGGCAACTGACCCAAAATTTCCTCGCGCACGCGCTGGAAAATTTCGTATTCCAGTTTCACACTGCGTTCTTCCGCGCCGAGGATTTTTCCTTCCATCGCCTTTAATTCCGGCGTGATAAAACGCTCGCCGTTCGCCACGGTCTGCTTGCGATGGTAATGCGCCGGAACTTTGTCGAGATTCGACTTGGTGACTTCGATGTAATAGCCGAAGACCGAATTGAACCGCACTTTGAGCGATGAAATTCCGGTTGCGATAATTTCATCCGCCTGCAATTTGGCGATCCAATCCTTGCCGCCGCGCTGCGCGGTGCGCAGTTCATCGAGTCCGGCGTCGAAGCCGTCGCGGATCATGCCGCCTTCTTTGATCGGCAGCGGCGGTTCCTCGACGATGGCGCGGGAAATAATTTCGACCAAGTCTGGTGATTCAGCCATCTGCAAATTCAATTCCGCAAGTAAATTTCCCACGCCACCCGGAGTTTTTTCTTCGTGAATCAAATTTTCAATTCGCGGTGATTTCTGTTCCACGGCAACTAAAATTTCCTTCAGCGCGGGAATCTGTTCGAGCGCCAGGCGCAGCGCGACCAAGTCGCGCGCGTTGCCGCTGCCGGAACTCAGGCGGGCGAGGGTGCGTTCGAGATCGCGCACTTTGGCGAGCTGCTGACGCAATGCGTCGAGACCAAAAGTGTTTTCAATGAGCGTTTGCACCGCGGCCTGACGCTGGCGAATCGGCTCCGCTTTCGCAAGCGGTTGCGAAAGCCAATGGCGCAGCAAGCGCGCGCCCATCGGCGTGACGGTTTGATTCAGCGCGCCGTAAAGACTCGCATTGCGCGGGGCGTCGTGATGCTGCGGTTCGAGAATTTCCAGATGCCGCAGCGTCGTGTAATCGAGCGTGAGAAAATCGCTGCGCTGATAAAAGGAAATGCGCGTGAGATGCTTCACGTCGCGCCGCAGGTTTTGCGCGAGATAATGCAGCGCGCCGCCCGCCGCGCCGATGGCGGCGGTTTTGTCTTTCAATCCGAAGCCGTCGAGCGACGCGACTTTGAACTGCTCCTTCACCGTGTAAAACGCGGTTTCCGGCGCAAAGGTCCAATCGTCGTAACCGCTTAAAATTTGAAACGCGCCGCGCAGCAAATCGCGGAGCGCGACCGCCTCGGTGGGGAAAATAATTTCGGCGGGACGCAAACGGTCCAGCTCCGCGAGCAACGCGGCGGCGTTCTCCAATTCGGTCGTGAGAAAATCACCCGTGGTCAGATCGACCAGCGCGAGGCCGAAGATTTTTCCGCGCGGATAAACCGCCGCGAGAAAATTGTTCCGCTCCGCCACGAGCATCCGTTCGTCGAAGTGCGTGCCGGGCGAGAGGATTTGCGTGACCTCGCGTTTGGTCAATTGGCCCGGCCGCGCATCTTCCATCTGTTCACAAATGGCGACTTTGCGGCCGCTTTTCAAAATGCGCGCGAGGTAGCCGTTGGCCGCGTGGTGCGGCAGACCGCACATCGGGACGCCGTTCCGCGCGGTCAACGAAAGATTCAAAACTTGCGCGCCCGTCAGCGCGTCCTCGAAAAACATTTCGTAAAAATCGCCGAGGCGGAAAAGCAGCAGCGCATCTTTCGGCAGTTCACCTTTGATGCGGCGATATTGCGCCATCATGGGCGTGAGTTGGACTTCGGCGGACACGGCGGGCAGGCTAAACAGATTCGTGCGCGATGGCGAAATTTTTCTAAAACTCAGCGGATGGACAAATCTTCAAACCGGCTTACAATTTGTCATACCTATGAAAAAAATCGAAGCCATCATCAAGCCGTTCAAGCTCACCGAAGTCAAAGACGCGCTCAACGAACTCGGCATCCAAGGCATGACCGTCAGCGAAGTCAAAGGCTTTGGCCGCCAAAAAGGTCACACCGAAATCTATCGCGGCAGCGAATACACCGTGGATTTCCTGCCGAAAATAAAAATTGAACTGGTCGTGGCCGACCACCAAAAGGACGCCGCCGTGACCGCGATCATCAAGGCCGCGAAGACGGGCAAAATCGGCGACGGCAAAGTCTTCGTCACCACGATCGAAGAAGCCACGCGCATCCGCACCGATGAAAAAGGCGACGGTGCGATTTAAATTGAATCGCCAGCGCTGCGTCGCGGCATGGCTCGTCGCCGCCGGAATTTTCTGCGGTTGCGCGAACGTGCAAAACACCGTGCCGGCCACGATTGCGCCCACGGACGCCAAAAAAATTGAGCAGCGCAACAACGCGGCCAGCCTGCTCGCGGATTTGCTCGGGGACGAAAAAAATGTCAGCAAGGTGCTGCTCATCAAGCGTCATTCCGACGAACTCGGGCAGCTCATCAAGGCGATTTCCCGGACCAGCGCCGACGGCGCCAAACAATTGGAAACATTGGCGAAAAGCGATCCCGCGTTGAACCTCAAAGCCTTGCAGTTGCCGCCCGGCGAAAAAGCCACGCGCGCGGCCATCAGCCAGACCAAGGAGCATGAATTGCTTTTTAATTCCGGCGAAAATTTTGAATTTTACCTGCTGCTGACGCAGACCGACGCGTTGAGTTACGGTTCGCATCTCGCCAAAATCGCGGCGGAAAATTCCCCGCGCACCGACGAGGCGCGCGCGTTTCATGCGCTTGACCTCAAGCTGGATGATTTGTTCCACCAAGTCGTCGCGCGGATGCGTTCGTTGCCGCCGAAATAAATTTCAGCGCTGCAGCCGCCGCGAAATTTCTGCGGCATAACCTTCGCGGAACGTGGGAAATTTAAAAGCATAGGCGAGTTCCGCCTTAATTTTCAGGTTGGAAACTTTTTTGTTGGTCGCGCCGCGTTTACGGGAAATTTCCCGCTCCGCTGGAACCATGGCCGGCAAGGGCCTTTTCAATTCATCCGCCAGCCATTGAAAAAAATCCCGCTGGCTCACCGGCGCATCGTCCACCGCGTTGTAAATCTCACCCGGCCGGCCATTTTTCAGCGCCGCGATAACGCAGCCGATGACATCATCGCGATGAATCATGTTCAGAAAGCGCGCGCCGTCGCCCTCGAGCCGCGCCTCGCCGTTTAAAAATTGCCGGAACAAGCGGCCGCGCTCCGGCCCGTAAATTCCCGCCACGCGCAAAACGACTGCCGGAAAGTTTTTCGTCTGCGCGGCGGCGCGCAAAACCGTTTCCGTCTCGACCAAAATTTTTGCCGTGGCCGCGTCCGGTTGCGCCGGGCTTTTTTCCGCCACGCAAGAGCCGTCGTTTTGCCCGTAAACACTGGTGCTGCTCGTATAGACAAATTTTTGGGGCGGCGAGCCGGCAAGCCATTCGAGCAAATTTTTTGTCCCGGCGAGATAAACTTCGCGGTAATTTTCGGCGCCGCCGCCGCCGGCGGCGACGCAGTTCACGACCCAGTCAAAATCGCGCGGAAGATTTTTTAGTTCGTTCGGTTTGCAAATGTCGGCGAGGAGCGGCTGGATGCCGGCGGCTTTTAATTCCGCGACCGCGGGCGCATTCCGGCGCACGCCAAAAACTTCATGGCCCTGTCGTCGCAGTTCGGCTCCGAGCGGCAGGCCGACGTATCCGCAGCCGACAATTAAAACGCGCATGGATTTACGATATGCGATTTACGATTTACGCGCCGTGAAATATTTTCAAAGCGCGCACAAATCGTAAATCCCCAGTCAAAAATTTTCAGTCCATCACCGCCGCAAAGCGCAGGCCGCGCGTGCTGATGCGCAGTTCGGAAAAATTGAATTCCGCCATGACCGTCTCGTAAATCAGGACGCCGGTGAGAATGACGTCCGCGCGCAATTTCGGCAGGCCGGGCAGTTCCTTGCGCTGCGCCAACGGCAGGCTCCAAAGGGTTTTCCGGTGCGCGACGATTTGCTCAAACGTCAAAACCGTCTGCTCGATTTTTTCGCGGTCGAAGCGGTCCAGCTTGTGTTCCAACCGCGCGAGAATGCTTGTCGTGCCGCCCGTGCCGACGAGCTGGACCGGTTTGGTTTCCAGCGCCAGGACCGGGCCCAGTTGCGGCTGGACTTCGCCATGGAGAAATTTTCCCAGCCAGTCGCGGCAGGCGGTGAATTCCGCGCGCGTGGGCGGATCGCTGTGCGGAAATTTTTCCATCAGCCGCACGGTGCCGAGCGGAAAACTGTGCGCGAAGTTTTTTTTCGTGCCGTGGCCCAGAATAAATTCCGTGCTGCCGCCGCCGACATCCAGCAGCAGCAACGGCAACGGTGCGAGTTCGGTGTCGGTCGCGACGCCCTGAAACGCCCACTCCGCCTCGCGCGCGCCCGAAATGATTTCGGTGCGCAGGCCGGAGTTGGAATGGATGGCGTGGAGCAGTTCATCCGCATTGATCGCATCGCGGGCGGCACTCGTGGCGATGACGCGGATGCTGGCGGAATTTTTTTCGCGCGCGGTGTCCGCAAATTCTCCGACGGCCTCGGCGGTGCGGGCGATGGGTTCGGGCTGGAGAAGGTGCGTTTCGTAAAAACCTTTGCCCAGGCGCGTCTGCCGGCTTTCTTCATGCACCGGCCGCACTTCGCGACCGCGCACATCCGCCACCAACAGCTTGATCGAGTTGGTGCCGACATCAATGACGGCGCGGCGGACAGGTTCCATCGGCGCAGACGATAGGAAATATCGCCGCGAAAACCAAAAATATAATTGTAACATTTCTCGGCCATTGCATCCGGCGCGGCGGCGGGTAATTTTACGCATGGATCTTTTTCTCTTGCGCCACGGCCTCGCGGGCGAACCTGGCTTGTCCGGCTTTGCGGACGATTCCTTGCGCCCGCTCACCGCCCAGGGCAAACGGCAGCTCCGGAAAATTTCCGCGGCGATGGATAAAATGGATTTGGCCGTTGAACTCATCCTTTCCAGTCCGTTGGTGCGCGCGAAGCAGACGGCGGAGGTTGCGGCCGGCAAATTGAAATTAAAAAAACGCCTCGTGTTCGCGGACGAATTAAAGCCCGGCGGCGATGCCGGAAAGCTGATCCAACGCCTCGTCGCGCTGAAGCCGGCGCCGGCCAATATTTTGCTCGTCGGCCATGAACCCGATTTGAGCGAACTGATTTCGCTGCTCGTCACCGGCAAAACGGACGCCGGTTGCGCGCTCAAAAAAGGCGGCCTGGCAAAATTAGAGGCTGAAAAATTACGCGCGGGAAAATGCGCAACGCTCGCGTGGCTGCTGACCCCGAAGCTGATGCAATTGATACGAGACCGTTAGGGCACTTTGCCTTCACGTGAAAATTCAACCGACGCGGAAGGAAATTTTTTGGATCACCGATTTGCCAAAACTGGTTTGCAGCCGGTCGAGAATTTCTTGGCGGCGATAGCGCACGATTTCGGACAGCCACGCGCTGTTGTCCACCACGACGAATAATGTGCCGTTGCGCACGCCGGCGGGCTGCGCGTGCGCGGTGACGTTCGGGTCAATCAAATCATTCCACACCTTGCCCACCTCGGCCTCGGCGCGGCGGGAATCCAGCTTCAAATCTTTCAGCAGGCCGGGGAGCACCGCGGCGGCGGGCCGCGCGCGGACGGCCCGCGCCGTTTCCGCCGACGTCAGGTCCACGCCGCGCCATTGCGCGAGCACACGCGCGCGGGCGGAAATTTTTGGCTTGGGCGGCACGGGGAAAGCATAATTAAAAATTGAAAATTAAAAATTAAAAACTGCCGCTTTAATTTCGCTAGACAAATCCCGCCGCCGCGCGCGTCATTATGAAAATGCCCGCCGGCCTGGACATCGCACGGCTCTACGACGCACACGCGCAGCCGCTGTTCGCCTTTCTCCTGAATTTCACGCGCGCCGAGGCGGACACGCGCGATCTGCTTCAGGAAATTTTCGTCAAGCTCGCGCGCGAGCCGCAGTTGCTCGCCGGCGTCCGCGAAGAACGCGCGTTTCTCATCCGGCTGGCGCACAATGCGGCGATAGACCTGATGCGCCGGCGCGGCACGCGCGAGAAGACCAGGGAAAATTTTGCCGCCGAAATCATTTCGCCGTTCGCGCCAACGAGCGATCCGGATGAAAAAGTTTTTCGCGAAGAACTGGCAATTGCGCTCGGCGAACTGCCGGAAGAACAGCGCGCCGTCGTGCATCTTAAATTGTGGAGCGAATTGACGTTTGAAGAAATCGCCGCCGCGCTGGACATTTCGCCGAACACGGCGGCCAGCCGCTACCGCTACGGTTTAGACAAATTGCGCGCGCGGCTGCGTCCACTTTACGAGGAAATGAAAAAGGCCGAATGATGAATGATGACATGGAACAATTTGAGCGCCGGTTGTGCCGCCAGTCGTTGCGAGAAATCCCAAAGGCCTGGCGCGCGGAAATTTTAACGGCAGCGCGCGAAACACAAGCCGCCCATTACGCATCGCGCATGGCGCATCGATCTTTTCTCTCAACTTTCAAAAATCAACTCTCAACTTTTTTCTGGCCGCATCCCCAGGCGTGGGCGGGGCTGGCGGCGGTTTGGATTTTGATTTTCGCCGTAAATTTTTCGATGCGCGACGCGGGGCCGGTCGAGACCGTGAAATCCGCGCCGCCCTCGCCAGAAGCGATGGCGGAACTAAAGAAACAGCAGCGGATGTTTGCCGAACTCGTCGGCGCGAGCGTTGCGCCTGACGCCGACCGGCGGAAAATCTTTTTACCCAGGCCACGCAGTGAGCGGACGGAAATTTTAACGGCCTAAATCGGCATAAATTTATGGATGAACAACCGAAAAGCATCTGGAAAAGATCACGGCGCTTGCCGCACTGGCTGCGGGCGTGGCTGTGGGTGAGCGGCGCAACCTTTTTGGCACTGATCGTCATCTCCCAATTCTTGCCCGGCGGCCCGCGCCACGCGTTGGAGTGGCTGGTGGCGTTGGCGTTATTTATGGGAGCCAGCGGAGTGATTGCCGCAATTTTTATGGCCATCTGGCGGTTCCTTCGATGGCTGTGCTGCGGGCGCAATTTCAAACGGTTTCTTTTCATTCTCGCCTGTTTCACCACGTTGATCGCGCTTTTTTATGCCGAGGAAGACTGGCGCGGCGGGCATGCTTGGAACCAGTTCAAATCCGAGCAGGAAGCGAAGGGCGAAAAATTTGATTTCAAGGATTTTGTCCCGACGCCCGTGCCGGACGACCAGAATTTTGCCTTGGCGCCGGTGGTCGCCAGCAGTTACGCCGCGATGCTGGACAAGAGCGGACATGAAATCAAACCGCGCAACACCAATGTCGTGAACCGGCTGCAATTCAATTTGGTGAACGAAGTTACTAAACATGACTTGGTCAACAATGGCTTTGGGTCCGACGGCCCGACTAATCGCGGCAACTGGTTCCTCGCCCAAAAAGCCGATTTGCGCGAATGGCAAAATTACTTTCGCTGGCTGGCGACCAAGACGAATGAATTTCCCGTGTCGCCGCAGCCGCAATCGCCGGCGGAGGATCTTTTGCTGGCGTTGAGCAAATTTGATCCGGTGGTCGGAGAGTTGCGCGCGGCGGCCTCGCTGCCGGCCTCGCGTTTTCCGCTGGAATATGACAAGGCCGATCCGGCGGCGATTTTGCTGCCGCATCTGGCCGCGATGAAACGCAGCGCGCTATTTTTGCAGTTGCGCGCGATTGCGGAACTGCAAAATGGCCAAATTGAAAATGCATTTGACGACGTGAAACTTTCCTTGCGGCTCGCCGCGGCCATCCGCACGGAGCCGTTTATCATCTCGCAACTCGTCCGCCTGGCCATTTTACAAATCACACTGCAGCCGGTTTGGGAAGGCTTGGCGGCGCACCGCTGGTCGGACGCGCAGCTGGCCGCGCTCGATGCGGAGCTCGCCAAGTTGGATTTTCTGGCGGACTACGAATTCACCATCCGCAGCGAACCGGCGTTTCATTTCCGGCTGATTGATTACCTCGAGCAAAAGCGCAGCCGGTATCAGGAATTTGTTTCGTTGTTCAGCAACAACAACGAGCACGACGCCGAAGTGTTGAACCAGTTTCCCGCGTATGTGCTGTTTTATTTGGCACCGAAGGGCTGGTTCGCGCAGAACAAAATCGGCTTGGTGCAAATGCGCCAGCAATGGGATGCGCCGATCATGGATGACGCGCGGCAAACGGTCTCGCCCAAAATGGCGCTCGCCAACGAAGCGGCCCATTCAAAATTATCGCGGTCGCCGTTTAATTTTTTCGCGCGGCTCGAAGGTTTTCTGAACAATTACGCGCAAAAAATCGCGCGCGGACAAACCGAGGTGAATCTGGCGCGCGTGGCCATCGCGCTGGAACGTTTTCGGCGGGCGCGGGGGAATTTTCCTGAATCGCTTGACGCGCTCGCCCCGCAATTCCTGAAAAAAATTCCGCACGATGTCATCGGCGGCCGGCCGTTGCATTATCGCCGCACGGAGGATGGTCAGTTTGTGCTGTATTCCGTCGGCTGGAACGAAACGGATGACGGCGGGGTGGTGGAAACAAAAGCGGCGGGCGCGACCGATCAAAGAAGCGAAACCTCGACATGGGATTTCAAACAAGGCGACTGGGTCTGGCGATATCCAAAAGTGGAATGATGAAGCATGAATGAAAAATGAAGAAATTATTTTCGGGAGCGGTTGCCGTCTTCCTGTTTCTTCATTCATCATTCTGTCTTCCTCATTTTTATCTGTGTCCAACCGCGTAAATCTGTGATTCAATGATCCTCTGTGAACATCACAAATTTGAATCCGGACACGGATATCGGCGCGAGCGCGTGGCTGGTCGAGATGGACGATCACCGCATTTTGCTGGACTCGGGAATGCATCCGAAACGCGAGGGCCGCGACGCTTTGCCGCTGCTGAACAAGACGACCACGGCGGATCTCGACGCGATCGCGCTGTCGCATTGCCATCATGATCACGTCGGCTCGCTGCCGGTGTCGTGCGCGAAATTTCCCAAGGCGCATGTGCTCATGACCGAGCTGAGTTATTTCATCATCGAACGCGTGCTGCACAATTCTGTGAACGTGATGACGCGCCAGCGCGACGAGCTGGGCATCCGCGAATATCCGCTCTACACGCACGACGAGGTGGACGAAATCGCACCGCAGTTTCAAGGTTTCAAATACAACCGCGAGGTCGAGTGGGGCTCGTTCAAAAAACAGCGCGCGGGCGTGCCGTCGCCCACGCTGGAATTTTTCGACGCCGGCCACACGCTCGGTTCCGCCGGCATTTTGCTGCGCGGCAAAAAGGAAAAATTATTTTACACCGGCGACGTGTGCTTTCACGACCAGACGATTTTGCGCAGCGCGCAGTTCGAAGGGGTGAAGGCGGACGTGCTGATCATGGAAACCACGCGCGGCAACCGCGAGGTGCCGAAAAATTTCACGCGCGAGACGGAGGCCGACCGGCTCGTGGCGGCGATTCTCGAAACGCAAAAACGCAAGGGCTGTGTGCTGATCCCGTCGTTCGCGCTCGGCCGCACGCAGGAAATTCTCGCGCTGCTGGCGGGTTTGATTGGCGAAGGCAAATTGAAGGAACAGCCGATTTACATCGGCGGACTCGGTCGCGTCTTCACGGAAATTTACGATCTGCAGGCGCAGCGCGCGAACCGCCGGTTGCCAAATCTGCAATTGAACCAGGCGTTGCAACTCGTCGTGCTGGAAAAAGGCCAGGCGCAGAGCATGAAGTTAAGCGGCGGAAAAATTTTCGTCATCACGGCGGGCATGATGAGCGAAAACACGGCGGCGCATGATCTCGCGATGCGGATGATCGGCGATGAGCGGCAAAGTATTTTTTTCGTCGGCTATGCGGATCCAGATTCACCGGCCGGCCGGTTGAAAGCGGCGGCGAAGGGTGAGACCTTTGTGTTCAGTCCGAGCGCGGGGCAAGTGACAAAAAATTGTGAGTTGATGGATTTCGATCTGACGGCGCATGCGAACCGCGAGGATTTGCTGACGTTTGTCGGCCAGGTTTCGCCGCGCACCGTTTTGCTTGGCCACGGCGACGACGCAGGCCGGCAGTGGTTTGAGGAAAAAATTCGCGAGCGCTGGCCAAAAATCAAGGTGCTGCAGCCGCAGCCGGGCGTCGTGGCCGCGATTTGATTTTGTAAAATGAAAAAACCGCCGGCGGGAAAATTTCCACCGGCGGTTTTTTGCGTTTTAAATTTTCAGTGGCCGCCGCTGACGATGTTGGCCAGGTTGAAAATGGGCAGGAACATGCAGATGACCATGCCGCCGATGACGACGCCGAGGAAAACGATGAGCAATGGCTCGAGCAGCGACATCAGGCCGGAGAGCGTGTTGTCAATTTCCTCGTCCAAAAAGTCGGCGACACGCTCGAGCATGTTGTCGATGTTGCCGGTCTGTTCGCCGGCGCTCAACATGCGGACGACCATGCTGGGAAAAATCGGGTGCTTGGCAAGCGCGGAAGAAATGCCTTCGCCGCGTTCAATGTCGCCGGCCGCCGCCTTGATGGCTTTTTCCATGATGACGTTGCCGACGGTTTGGGAAACAATCTGCAAAACTTCCAGAATCGGCACACCGCTGCGGACGAGCGAGGCCAGCGTGCGGGTGAAACGCGCGAGGCAGATTTTGTGGGCGATCGGCCCGAAAATCGGCAGCTTGAGGCGCTGCTTGTCCCAAAATTCCAAACCGTTCTTGGTTTTGATGTAATACATCCAGCCGTAAACCGCGCCGCCGGCGGCGAGCACAAACAAAATGAAATAATGTCTGAGCGCATCGCTCAGATCCATCAACATCTGCGTCGGGGCCGGCAATTTTGCGCCGAAGCCAGAGTAAACATCTTTGAAAACGGGAATGACCTTCACCAGCAGAAAAATCGTGATGCCGATGGCCACGACGCAAACCGTGGTCGGATACATCAATGCCGTTTTTACTTTTTTGCGAAGGCGTTCCGTGTTTTCCAAGTAGGTCGCCAGCCGCGCCAGAATTTCCGCGAGCAAGCCGCCCTTTTCGCCGGCGCCGACCATCGCGATATAGAGGCGGTTGAAGGCCTTGGGGTGGCGCATGAGCGCCTCGGAAAAACTTTCCCCGCTTTCGACCCGCGTGCAGACATCGCGGATGGTGTCGCGCATGACCTTGTTGGGGGTTTGTTCGGCGAGCGCCTGCAGCGCCTGCACGATGGCAATGCCCGCGTCAATCATCGTGGCGAGTTGCCGGGTGAAAACAACCAGATCGGCGAGCGCCACTTTGCCGCCTTTGGTCTGCCCGCGCTTGGCGATCTTTTCCTTGATCTCGACCACCAGCAGGTTGCGGTTAAGCAAGGCGGCGATGGCGGCCTGCTCCGAGGCGGCCTCGACCGTGTTGCGCAGTTCGCGGCCAGTGGCCGTTTCGCGGGCGGTGTAAGCGTATATCATACTAATATTGACCGTGAATAATTCATCGCGAGCAAATTGCAAGTGCAATTCCAGTTCGCTCCCACCTTCAAGCACGATTTGTTCCAGCCTTGCCGGCGACCATTTGCGCCCCAATTTCAAAGGTTGGCCATCGGCGCGACGTCATTATTTCGGACGTTCCGCCATTTTCTTGAGACACTTTTTCAAGGCAAAAATGCCAAACCGCTATTCCGCAATTATTTGACCGTTTGCATTTGCCGAAAAAAACAGTTGTCAACTTTGCTGATTTTCCGTAGTTTCGATAGCAAATGCACCGCAAGGTGCTGGGGCAAACTGTTTTTGCCCCTGTAAGTAAGTTAAAACAACAAACAACAAACAACATCGGAGGAACAGATGAAGTTTAATAAATGGACATTGGGTCTCGCCGCCGTCGGAGCCGTCAGCATGGCTTCCGCCGTCCGTGCAGACGAAGCCCCGAAATTGAGCCAGCTCAACACTGCGCTCTCCAACACAACCATCAGCGGTGTCGTTGATGTCGGTGCGCAATACGATACTGGCAACGTTCACGCCAATGGCGCTGTGCCGCCCGGCTATGTCGGAACCACGGATGGTTTCAGCCTCAATCAGGTTATCATCAGCTTGGACAAGCCGATTGACGAAACCCCTTGGGCGTCTGGCTATCATGTGGATTTGAACTATGGTCAGGACACTGTCGGTGCCGGTTACGGCCCGATTCGTCAGGCCTATGTCGCGCTGGTCACGCCGGTTGGTAACGGCATTGACTGGAAAGCGGGCGTGTTTGACAACATCATTGGTTACGAAGGCAACACCCTCTCGGCCAATCCGAACTACACGCATTCCTACGGCTACGATGTCGAACCGACCACACTCGTCGGCTTGCTCGGAACCTATAAAATCTGCAATGAAGTTTCTGTCTCGGCTGGTTTGGCGAATGCCGACTACGATACCGACAACGTTTCCGACAAAACCATCTTGGGCGCGGTGACCTTCACCGCCCCCGATTCTTGGGGTTGGGCCAAAGGCGCTTCTTTGACCGCTGGTGTGAACCAGGGTTACGGCAAAGAGTCGCAAGACAACTACTATGCCGGATTGACCCTGCCGACGCCGATCGCGGCGTTGAAAGTGGGCTTCTCCGCCGACGTGGTTAGTGTGGCGAATGCTTCTACCTTCCCCTCAAACCCGCACAATGACAGCACTTGGATTGTTGGCGCATATGGCTCCTTCCAGGCGACCGACAAGTTGTCCTTGAACTTGCGCGGTGAATACGCCGATGGCGGTCTGTATGTTCCCCGCGGTGAAGAACTCACCGGCACGGTTCAATACAACCTCTGGGCGAACGTCATCAGCCGCGTTGAACTTCGCTGGGATCACCTCGATTCCGGAGCCTATTATGGCGAAGGTTTGAGCTCGAACGACCGTTTCAACGGTGCTCGTGGCGATGCCTTCCTGTTGGCATTCAACGTTGCTTACACGTTCTAATCTAAGTTAGAACCTTCGGCCCCTTCCGGGAAACCGGAAGGGGTTTTTCATTTTACGCGCGCCCAAAACCTAGCTCCCAATTAAAAATTCATATCATCATATCCAGATGCGTTGATTTTTAATTTGCTTCCGCCCGACCTTTCCGTTAATTTTGCCCCGGTCAAATTACGCCCATGCGATTCATCCGCGACATCTACGCCGAAAAAATGGCGGCCCAAAAACCCGTCATTTCCTTCGAGTTTTTCCCGCCCAAGACCGACGAGGGCGACCGCAACCTGTTGGAAAAACAGATTCCCGCCTTGCTCGCTGGCCGTCCCGATTTTTGCTCCGTCACTTACGGTGCCGGCGGCAGCACGCGTGAAAAAACCTTGATGATTGTGGACCGCATTCAGCGCGAACACAAACTGCCCGCCCTCGCGCATCTCACCTGCGTCAATCACACCCGCGCCGAAGTCGGTGCCCTGCTGGAAAAAATCCGCGCGCTCGATTGCAAAAATATTTTGGCGCTGCGCGGCGATGCGCCGGGCGGCGGCGAATTTCAAGCAACGCCCGGAGGCTTTGAATTTTCGGCGCAACTCGTCGAATTTTTGCGCACCTCCGGAAATTTTTCCGTCGGCGTCGCCGGCTTTCCCGAGGGCCACATCGCCAACAAAAACGGCAAGCACGCCGACTGGCGGCATTTGCAGGAAAAAGTGGCGGCCGGCGCGGACTTCGTCATCACGCAATTATTTTTCGACAACGCCGATTATTTTGAATTTCGCGATTATGCCGAAAAAAAACTCGGTGTGCGCGTGCCGCTCGTGCCGGGCGTGCTGGCCATTTTGAGCGCCTCCCAAATCACGCGATTCACGCAATTGTGCGGCTCCAAAATTCCGCCCGCGCTCCGCGCCAAATTGGATGCGCTGGGCTCCGATGACGAAGCCGCGATGCAATTTGGGATCGAATACGCCACGCAGCAATGCGAAGAACTTTTGCGCGCGGGCGTGCCGGGACTGCATTTCTACACGCTCAACAAAGCGCACTCGACCGTGGCGGTCTTGAAAAATCTCGGCCTCGCCTGATTTTTACAATCCAAACTGGTTGGCCATGATGCCGATGACGCTCAGCGGTCCTTGATCTTCCAAGCCGTCGGCGGCCTTGTCCAATTTTTGCAGCGACACCTTGGCGTTTTTGTAAAATTCCTGGTCGTTCACCAGCTTGCCGACCGTGCCCTGGCCCTGATTGATCTTCAGCAAAATCCCGTTCAAGTTCGTCATCGAGGAGGTCGTCGAATTATACAGCGTGTCATCCGTGATCAATTTGCCCAGCGTGCCTTGGCCCGCGCTGACATTGTTCATCACCAGTTTGGCCGAGGCCAAAACTTCTTTGGCGGATGCGGCGGTGTCCTGCAAATTGCTCACGGTGCTCATGGCGGAGCCATACAGCGCGTCATCGTAAATCAATTTGCCGACCGTGCCCTGGCCGGCGGCGATCTGGCTGGAAATATTTTTTACGTTGGAAATGGTGGCGGTGATCGGCGCGCTGTTCTGTTTGAAGAAATCCGTCAGCGGGCCGAGAATGTTGTCAATCTTGTCGCCGGAAAAAACCTTGGTGATGTTCTGGATGCCGGCGGCGGCGTTGTCCATCTTGGCCATGATGGCGTTCAAATCCGGCTGCTCGGCAGTTTCCAAAATGCCGCCATCTTCCAGCCGCGTGCCATTGGCCGAACCAAAACTGATGGCCACAAAATTTTGGCCCATCAAACCGGTGAATTTGATGATGGCCTTGCTGTCGGTGCGGACCACGGCGTCGGAGCGCAGTTTCATTTGCACGCTGACTTTTTCGTCGGCCAGCGCAATTTTTTCCACGCGGCCGATTTCGACGCCGGCCATTTTCACGCGGTCGCCGACCTTCAAGTCCTGCGCCGAGTCAAACAGCGCGCTGACGTGGTAGCCGTGGCTGAAGATGTCGGTGCTGCCGAGCGTTTCGATGATGGCCCACGCGGCGAAAACCGCAAGGATGACAAACATGCCGAGTTTGGTTTCGAGTGAATTTTTCATGGCGGGAGGGAGTTAAGGTTCGCGTTGAAATTCGACGTGCAAAAAATTCTGCACGAGCGGATCGTTAAATTTTTTCACCTCGTCGGGCGTGCCGATGGTGAGGATGCGGCCTTCGGCGATGAACGCAATGCGGTCGGCGATGCCGAACGCGAGGTCGCGATCGTGTGAAACCACGAGCGACGTGACGCCGGTGCGCTGTTTGAGTTTTAAAATTTCGTTGCCGATGACGACCGAGGAAACCGGGTCCAGTTCGCTCGTCGGCTCATCGTAAAGAATCAGCTGCGGCTCGATCACGAGCGCGCGCGCAATGGCGACGCGTTTTTTCATGCCGCCGGAAAGTTCCGCCGGCATTTTGTTGATGGCATCCTTCAGGCCGACATCGGTCAGTTTTTCCAGCACGATTTTATCGATTTCCTCCGCCAGCTTGAGCCGGTGTTCGGTCAGATACAAACCGACATTTTCGCCGACGGTCAACGAGTTGAGCAGCGCGCCGGATTGGAAGACGAGCGCCATCCGATATTTGGCCGCGACGTCCACGCCGGTGATCGGCTCGTCGTTGATGCGGATTTCGCCGGCGGCCGCGTCTTCCAGGCCGATGAGGTGTTTGAGCAAAACGCTTTTGCCGCTGCCGCTCGGCCCCATGATGACAAAAATTTCGCCCGGCTGGACGGTGAAATCTACGCCGTTGAGCACGGCCTGCTCGCCGTAATTTTTGCGCAGGCCGCGCACGCTCAGACCGACGCCGGCATGGTTGTGATTCGCTCCGTTCATTGCAGCAAAAAGCGGGTGAGCAGATAGTCGAAAATGACGATGAGCACGATGGAGTTCACGACGGCTTTCGTGACCGAGCGCCCGATCCCGCGCGGCCCGCCGATGGTCGTCAAACCTTGGTGACACGACACCGCGCCGATGATGAGCGCAAAACAAAAACTTTTGAACACGCCGTTGCCGACGTCTTTGAGGACCACGATGGATTTCAAATCGGTGAAAAAAGCGAGGAACGGAATCTCCATGCGGTGATTGTAATTGGCCACCATCGCGCCGCCGAACCAGCCGACCAAGATCGCAAACGTCACGAGCATCGGCAGCGCGAGGGCGATGGCGATCATGCGCGGCAAAACCAGGTAGTGGATCGGGTTGATGTTCATCGTGCGCAGCGCGTCAATTTCCTGATAAACGCGCATCGAGCCGATTTCCGCCGCCATCGCCGAACCGATGCGGCCGGCGATCAAGATGGCCATCATCACCGGTGCGAGTTCCTTGGCGATGGCGATGCCCACCACGCCGCCGACCGCGCTGGCCAGACTGCGTTCCACCAGCACCGGACCGGTCTGGAGCGCGATGACCGCGCCAATGAAAAAGGAAAGCACGCAGACCATCAGCAAACTCGCGTTGCCGATTTCAAAAAACTGCTCGTAAATTTTGCGCCGCTGCCGCCAGGATTGCGGCAACGCCAGCAGCGTGCGCCAGAACAACAGCACGACTTCGCCAACATTTTCAAACATAGTGCAGATTCATTTTGCCACGTGCCGGGTTTGCGAAACAGTGAAATAAAAGCACCGGGTCCGGCTGCCTTCAGCATCGCATTGATACTGGAAAAGGCCAAACAGGAGCGAGATTTTTTTGCGGGCCGGCGCGGCTTCGTGCCGATACAGATTCCACAGCAGCGACTGGCTGCTGGCGCCGGTTTTGACATTTTTCTCCGCGCGCCAGACGGACCAGAGCGGCGACCAATTGCGTTCGATGCCGCGATTGTCCGGCACGGCGGGCTCGATCGGCGCGAACACTTGCAGGCGTTCGTTGCCGTTGAAATCGTGGTGCCACGTAAAAAACGGCCACATGTCCAGACGCCGTTTTTCCGCACCGGTCTGGGTGTTTTTTTCCCGCTTGTCGGAATAAATATAAATCAAAATCTGCGTGCGCTGCTGGTCGAGCACGCCCGCGTGCAGCCGATGATATTCGTAGACGGGCCACAAATAAAAATCGGCTTCGCGCTCGGCGTTGTGGGACTGGCTGAAAATTGGAAAAATGCGCGAAGTGGTCTTGCCTTCGCCGCGCGCAAAAATCACGAGCGGCCACGGCATCTGCCATTCGCGATATTTTTTCCCCCGGTCGTCAATCCAGTTGAACAACGGCCACAGCACGGTCGTGGCGTCGCGTTGCGGTGACCGTGTCGCGATGTAAAAAGGAAATTCGGCGGTCAATGTTTCAGGATTTTCCGAGCCGATGCCGGTATGTTCGCGGAGGTGAACGGGCCAGATAAAAAAAGATTTGTCGTGGCCGGGAACCATGAACGTGTCGCCAAAGCCATTGGTTCGCGTGGTGATATCTTTATGTTCGCGGCCGACAAATGGCCAGACTTGCCAGCCATGCAGTCCGTCGCCATGCCGGACATGGACGATGGGATAAAAATAATTATCGGTGACGACGTCCTGCCGGCGTGTTTCGCTGTAAACCGGAAACAGGATGAAATATACATCGGGAAACAGGAGCCGGTTTTTGATGTGGCCGTAAAACGGCACGACGGCGGTGTAATTTTCCGCCGCATCGGGCGACCGTTGCTGGAAATAGAGCGGATAAAGTGTGAAACGTTTCGCAAGCGAGCCATCGGCCGCCTGACCGCCGGCAAAACTCAGGAGCTGCGCGAATTGCCAGCGATATTCCCGGCCGTAGCGCTCATACGTCATGAGCGGATATAAAAAATCGTCTTCGTGCGATTCCACCGCCGGATCATCGGCGCGGGAAAAAAACGGCGGAAATGCCAGCAACGTTTCGGAATCACTTTGCTGAGAATAAAAAAATGGACCGGCAGCTTCCGTTCGCCAGCCCTCGGCCAAAGTCAGCTTGAACCGATCAAAAATAAAACCGTAATCGGACGCTTTCTCCGGTTGCGCCCAAACAATCAACGGGGAAAAAATACACAGGCCAGTCGTCAAAACTTGCCGCCAGAATTTTTTTTCTTGGGGCAAGATTTTTTGCGTTATCGTTACTGACTGCTTTTTCACTCGTTTTTTTGCCGGTTTAAACCCACATTTAACAATGAGATTGACTTTGGGTGTTTTTTGCTTATGTTATCTGCAATTGAGGTTTTTACCTCGGTTCCTCCTGACCCGGTGTTGGCGTTGTCCTGCTAACATCGGGTTTTTTTATCAATGGGCGCCAGCGACTGATCAAATTCAGCAACGCCGGCAGAAAAGTCAACCCCGCCAACATGCAGGTCGCGATGCCGACGGACATGATGAAGCCGAGGCTGTGAATGCCGCGATGTTTCGCAAGAATGAGACTGCCGAATCCGGCGATGGCCGTCAATCCCGACACGAGCACGGCTTTGCCGGTGCTGCGCGCCAAAATTCCCGGCGTGCGCTCTTCGGCGAAACGGTTCAAAATATGGATGCCATTTGTGACGCCGATGCCGATGACGAGCGGGAGCGTCATGATGTTCGCCGGATTGAACGGCACACCGCGCCACCCCATCATGCCAATCAACCAGAGCGTGCCAATGGCCACGGGAATGAGCGATAACACCACGGCGGTCAAACTGCGGAAATGGAAAAACACCATGATCGCGATGGCGATGAGCGAATACCACGCGGCGGTGATGTAGCTGTCCTTAAGTTGCGATTCATATTCCAGTAATTGCACCGGCGTGCCGGTGATGACCGGATGATTGCTGCCCTGCGGATCGAGCGCGGCGCGCAGCGCATCAATGAATTCTTTTTGGTTGTCGCGCTGCCAGACATTTTTGCGCGGATACACTTGCAACAATAATTTTCCGTGCACGCCGACAAACCGGTCGCGCAGCACGGCGGGCAAATCCTCCAGCCGCAACGGGGTGCGGTCATCTTGTTTTTGCAGGGTCGTGAATGTTTCCCGCAGATCGTCAAAAAAAGCTTTTTGAAACTGGCCCAGCGTTTCGGCGTGTTCGGCCTGGGTCAGATTATCGCCGGCCAGCATGGCCTTCCGAAAATTCAGCACGGTGGTTTGCAGCGCGGCAAATTGCTGCGCCAACGCCGGATCGTTGGTGCCGACGGCATCGCGCGCCAATCCGACATAACCGGAAAAAGAATAAAGTGTGCGACTCAAGGCATACACATTCACCGGCTGCGGGTCCGTGTCAAGGAAGTGCAGCGGCGCGACCAGGGCTTTGATTTGCGAAATCAATTTTAATTTCTCGCGCTGATCCTGATCCAAAAATCCCGCGACCGATTCCACGTCGGCCACGACATTGGTCAGCGCGCGGATTTTGCTCTCGAGCTGGACGGCTGCCGGCAGATTGTCCGCGATCACGGCGCAAAACAGCACGGATTTATCGGCGGAATCAATCAGCTTTTGCTCGAAGACAACCGCCGGCAAACCCGCGCTTTGCATGTTCAGCAAATTGTAATCGAAGGTCACCTTGTGCAATTGCGTCGCCGCCAGCCCGCAAGTCACGACGATGATAATCGTCACCAGCACCGGCCGCGAGAGCCAAAGATTTTCAATGCGCGCCCGTTTTTCATCTTCCTTGCTGCTGTGATCGATGACGTTTTGTTTGCCGCGCAGCAGCAGGACCGGCAGCAGCGTCAGCATCGGCACGAGGCAGACCATCAGGCCGCCGCCGCAAATGATGCCCATCTCGCGGATGCCTTTGAAATCCGTGAACGCCATCGCCGCGAACGCGCCGGCCGTCGTCAGCGCCCCGGTGAAAATTCCCTGGCCGGTGAAAACCATCGCTTTGGTGAGCGCTTGTTCCGCCGTTTTGCCGTGACGCAATTCTTCTTCGTAGCGCGTGATCAAATGGACGCCGAAATCAATCGCGAGACCGATCAGCATCGGCAAAAAGGTGATCGTCAAAACGTTCAGGTGCCCGACCGTCAACGTCGCAAATGCCAGCGTGTAGGCGAGGCCGACCAGCAGGCAGACGATCGCTTTGATCGGCCGCCCGGTTTCGTTGTAGCCGTAGATAAAAATGATCGCGCACAAAATCAACGACACCACGCCGGCGAGCGTCGTGTCTTTTTGCGACTGCAACATTTCGTCTGAATCCAGCACCGGCTCGCCGATCAGGCCCACGTTCACGCCGGGAATTTCGCGCTTCGTCTCATTGATCAACTGCCGCAGCCGCGCGATGGCATCACCCGTCAAATCTCCGCTCGCTTCGCGTTTATGAAATACATTTTCCAGAATCGCATTTTTGAGCAGCGTGCCGAGCACCGGCGGCGTGTCATTCGTCGCTTCATTCGGCGCGTGCGTGGTGAGCAAAAACAGCCGGCCATCGGCAAACGAAATGTAATTGGACGCCACGTCGCTTTCGCCGCCGCCAAACAAGGCCGCGATGCTGGGCGGTGCCGGCGCGCCGGAATGTTTGAGGCTGTCGCGCGCCTGCCGCAAAATACCCTCGAGCGCCGGCAGCGCCTGCACGAGCGAATCATTCTGCGCATTCGTCTCGCGTTTCGCCGTGCGGAACTGCGTGTTGATGAGGTCAAAAAATGAGACCAAGTTCGTGGCCGTCGTGAACTTTTGCACGAAGGGTAAAAACGTGGTGAACGCTTCCTTCATTTCCACCAGCTCGGATTCTTTGGCGAGCTGCAGGCCTTTGTCGCCCACCAGCGCGATGTCTTTCTCAAACAGCGTGTCGCGGAACAGATTCGTCTCGGTTTCCAAGCGCGCGCCGAGCCGCTCGACAAACTGCCGGTTTTTTTCGACGTTCTCGCTTTCCACCACCACGACAAGATCGTCCTGCTGCGGAAATTCTTTTTGGAACTGCAGGAAGTTGTGGTGATAAAGCTGCCGGCCGCCGACGAGATTGTTCCGGTCCGTATCGAACTGCAAAAACCCGGTCGTGACCACCAGGCTGATCAAAAATAAAATCACCTGCGGCCCGACGAACCAGCGCGGATGACGACAAATCGCCACCGCCAGTTTGCCGAGCAGCCGCGCCAGAAAACTGTCTGCGCTCAACGCCTTCATCCGCCGCTCAACCGATTTTCTCCACGAAGACCGCCGTGCCGTAGCACAGCACTTCGGTGATGCCCGGCGCGATCTCCGTCGCGTCGTAACGCACGCCGATCACCGCGTTCGCGCCGAGCGCGCCCGCGTGCGTGAGCATCAGATTGAACGTGTCCTCCCGCGCGCGTTCGCACAGATTCGTGTAGAGCGTGATGTTGCCGCCAAAGATGCTTTGGATGCTCGCGCCGATGTTGCCGATGACCGAGCGTGAACGCACCATGATCCCGCGCACGACGCCAAACGATTTGGTTGTGCGATAGCCCGGCAGGTCAAACGCCGTGGTCGTCAAAGGATGGGTCAGACTCATAGACCGCTGATTGAACACGACCGCCCGCATCCGCAAAAGCGAAATCTCACGATGGTCTTTGTGCGGCAGCGGTCGGCCGGCAAACTTCCGTTGCGCGGGGAAAGCGACCCGGTGATTTTATGCTCAAACCTACTTTAGCGCGCCTAGCGTCTGTTACTAAGCTTCAGCTCAAAAAAATTTTGGACAGAATTAACAAAATTTACAGAATTCGAACGGGAGTTAATTTTGTTGATTCTGTCTAAACATCACCCGCCTTTTCGCCGTAGTTGATGGCCATCGCGCCGCCGAGCAGATTGATGACGCGGACATTTTTTAATTCAAGCTGCCGCATTTTATCCGCCACCGCGAGTTGCGCGGGATAATGTTTGAGCGATTCCAAAATATAAGCGTAGGCCGAGGCGTTGCCACAAAACAGCAGGCCGATGAGCGGCACGGACAGCCGCAGATGCGTGAAATAAATCGCGCGCCAGAGCGCGTTCGCCGGCTTGCCAAAATCCAAAACGATCAGCCGCGCGCCGGGCTTGGCCACGCGGTGCATCTCGTCCACCCCGCGTTCCCAGCTCGTCAGATTCCGCAAACCGTAGCCGACGGTCACGATGTCGAACGTATTTTCCGGAAACGGAATTTGCTGCGCGTCGCCCTGGATGAATTTTAATTTTCCACTTTTTAATGTTGAATCCGCCTGCTGGCGTTGGGCGGCGACTTCCAGCATCTGCGTGCTGAAGTCCAGCCCGGTGGTTTCCGCGCCGCGGTGCGCGAGGGCGGACGCGATGTCGCCGGTGCCGCAGCACAAATCCAACGCGCGCGCCCCCGGCGAGATTGCCGCGAGATTCACGACGCGCCGTTTCCACAGGCGGTGCAGGCCGAAACTTTGCAGGTCGTTGATCAAATCGTAACGGCGGGCGATGCGGGCGAAGAGGTCGTTGACCTTCGTGCCGCGTGCGGCGCCGGCGTCGTAAAAAACATTGCTCACGCGGGGAGTCTAGCGGCGCGGCGCGCACAAGGCAAAGCGTAGAAATTCCTTTGCGCCGCCAAGCGGGTTTGCTAATTTCCGTTGGTAGGAAAAAAACTTATAACCCGACTCAAGTTGTAACCATGAGTGCTGAACCGACCGCCGCGCCAGCGAAGAAGATTCTGGTCGTTGATGACAATGAAGTGGTCATCAAGACGATTTCATTAAAATTGCAGGGTGCGGGTTATCAGGTGGTCACTGCCATGGACGGCTCGGCGGCAGTGGCGGCGGCGCGCAAGGAAAGTCCCGATTTGATTTTGCTGGACATCAGCTTCCCGCCGGATGTGGGCAGCGTGCAATGGGACGGCTTCCGCATCATGGAATGGTTTCACCGGCTGGAGCTGGCGCGGAAAATCCCCATCATCGTCATCACCGGCAGCGAGGATCCCAAGGCGCGCGAACGTGCCACGACGAGCGGCGCGGTGGCATTTTTCAACAAGCCCATCGAGCACGACAGCTTGTTGAAAGTCATCCGTGCGACGTTGGGCGACGCGACCGGCCGCTGAAAAAATTCAGGCTTGCCAGCGCGGGGCGTTGGCTTATTATCTGTCCACTTTCGGACGCGAGCGTAGCTCAGTTGGTAGAGCATCACCTTGCCAAGGTGAACGTCGAGGGTTCAAATCCCTTCGCTCGCTCCACTCTTTTGTTGGGGTTTCCTTAAATTCCGGGTTTTTAGTAACAGATTAGTAACACGGTTCAGCTTCCCCCCTCGCGGAGGCACCGTTGGATTTCCTCGTTCCCGCCACTGCGCTTCCTCTCCCGTTGGTGCGGAATTGGAAATTAATTCTTCTAAAAATATCGTCCGCTTTGGTTGCACCGGCACTGAAAAACCATAAAACTACCTATGGACAGTGCAACCCAAAATCAGGAGAGGAAACCGATAACGACCGTGACCGTCGGTTCGGTGACCGTACCAATTTACTTCGCCCCCATCACGATCAAGGCCGTTCCCAAGGCTGAAGCGGTCGGCCTCCCCGACAAACCTGCTGGTGAAGATGATAAAACCTACGAGTCGTATCTGGTTTCCCACTACGATGGCGCACAGCGAATTCAAAAACGCCGAAGCACCCTTGGTAAAGCCAGGAAGTTGGCCAAGGAAATCGCTGATCGTCTGAATCGCGAAGGCGCAACCGCTGCCTTTTTAAGTGAAAAGGACCGTCGCATCCTTGTTTTGGCCAAAATCGCCTCCAAGTCGATCAATATGGAAGTGGATGAGGCTTGCCGAAAACTGGCTGAACTCCAAATGCGGCTGAAGTCGGGCACGGTGGAGCAGGCGGTGGATTTTTTTAATATTCATGGCCAGAACATGAAGCATGGCGTGATTACCGCGACGGTTTACGCGGAATATCTGGCGCATTTGACCAAGCGCGGCGTTGGTGAATATCACTTTCGGGACACCAAGCGCTACGTTGGTAATTTCGTGGCGAAATATCCTGGTCCTCTTTCCTTGCTTGAAACCTCGAGCATCGACGCTTTCCTAGCTGCACTGGGCGGGAGTGCCCGCAATAAAAACAATCACCGAAAGGCGATCATCGCCTTCTTCAATTTTGCCGTCGAGAAGGGTTTTCTCCCGCGAGGTCTGCCACATGCCGCCAGCTTTACCACCGAACATGGCGATCAACGCGTGAAGATCACGTCCGAACAGCAGGCCATAGATCTGATCCAACCCACCGACATTTATTCCCCGGCAGAGATGCGCCTGATTCTGGATGCTGCCGCGGACGACCCAGCGTTGCGAGCCACGCTAGAGATTAAGGCGTTTTCGGGCGTTCGCACGGAGGAAATTGTGCGCTTGTGGTGGGTCATGATTGCCGAAGCCGATGAATGCATTAGGGTTCCCGACGCCGTGGGTAAAATCGATGCCCGGCGCGTCCCCATTCTGACCAATCTCAAAACTCGGCTCGCTGGCTACCCACCCGACAAGAAACGCGACCGGGTGTCGGCAGATTGGGCCAAAGCCAACGCCCTTTATCATGCTTGGCAGCGAGTGTGTCGCAAGGCGGGCGTGCCGTATCGCCGAAATGCTTTCCGAAACAGCTACTTTACCTACCGGTTGGCCATCGTGAATAGCATGGAACAGGTTGCCGAAGAGGGCGGCACCAGCACCAAGATGCTGAAGAAAAACTATCTTTCACGAGCCCCAGTCTCGAAGGTCGCCGCCGAGGAATGGTTTTCGCTGTAAATTTTGATTTCGCACCAAGAGGAAATATTGCCGTTTGATTTTTTCCCACGCCAAACCACGGCGGACTAAAATGTAAGGGAAGAGGGCGCGGGTCTTCTTGGAGAATAAATAAATATGAGCGAGTCATCCACCATTTCAGACTTCGGAGCGGTTCCGACCCTGACCGATAGAGAAGGGCTGGCGGCACGATATATGGTAGGTCTTCGAACCATTCATGCCTGGCACGCGCAAGGCATCCTGCACGGCAAACGGCGCGGACTGCGCCTCCATTACGATGTTCAAGAATCCGACCGACGATTGCTAGCTTACAAAACTCAAAGAGAAAGCCTATGAATACGACCCCCAATAATCCGCCGGCCACTGGGCCGCGCTTTGTAACCAAGAAAGTGCTGGCTAGGCATTACAGCGTGAGCGAGCGCACGATCAATACGTGGAACCAAGCCGGCTTGTTGGTGGCTATCAAAATCCGGCGAATAATTCGGTTTGACGTTCCCGCGTGTGATGCGGGATTGCGGGGAGCAGGTTGGAATCTCAATTAGGTCAGGCTGGTTTATGGCGTTGGTGACTTCCCCGCTCCACGGTCTCCTTAGCAACCCCCATTCGAGAATGCATGCATTTTGGCAGCCGCGTCCGACACCGGATTGCCGCAGGCGCAATTCGGGATGTTGCTCACTGTCGCCCGTGGGCGACAGTGGCAAATCGAGGAGATTTTAAAGACCATCCGGGTATGGGAAGCCGACGAAGCGATCCCCGAAATTAAAAAGCAATCGGAACATCAGGCTAAGCAGCCAAGGGCATGTCTGACCCAAACAAAAGAATGGAAGTAAAACAACGCGGTGCGCTGGAACCTGCGCGCCGCTCTTTTTGTGACCGCGAGATTGACCTTTCGATGGCACCAATCAATCCTCCGGGCGCTCCCCACTGGGTGCCATCTTCACGAGTTTGGGCATGAATTCGCCGAGCACCGTGACCAGATCCTTCTGCGCCGACATCACGTCGCGGATGTTTTTGTAGGCCATCGGCACTTCGTCGAGCCCGGCGGAGATCAGCGTCACACCTTGCTGTTTCAGAAAGCGATTCACTTCCTTCCAGTTGAATTTTTCATTCGCGGCCTTGCGGCTCATCGCGCGGCCCGCGCCGTGCGAAGCGGAGTTCAGCGATTCCGCGTTGCCCTTGCCGCTCACGACGAACCCTGGCGTGGCCATCGATCCAGGAATGATGCCCAGCACGTCTGCGCCCGCCGGCGTTGCGCCTTTGCGATGCACGATGACCTCGCGCTCCACGCCGCCGATGACATGCCGCTCCTTCCACGCGAAGTTGTGGTGGTTTTCCAAATCCAGGAGAACCTGCGCACCGAGATGCTCAGCGACGTGTCGGTGGATGCAGGCATGGTTCGCCGCCGCGTATTGGCCCATCAACTCCATCGCGTTCCAATACTCCTGGCCTTCCTGCGAATCGAGTGACAGCCACGCGAGCCGCTTCAGCTCGCTGGGCAAGTCTGGCATCTGGCTCACGGCGAGCTTGCTGTAATGGTCACAGACTGATGCACCCGTGCCACGACTACCGCTGTGCGAGAGCAGTGCCACGTAGGTGCCCGCTTCAAGATCGTTGATTTTCGAGTGCGCCGTGAACAGGCCGAACTCCACGAAATGATTGCCGCTGCCGCTCGTGCCGAGCTGCGACCAAGCCTTGTCTTTGTTCTGCTTGGTAATCGGGCTAACTGACCAATCCGCGTCCAGAACGCCGTGTGCGCGGCGTTGCTTGAAATTGGCACCGATGCCAAAACGCGTCTCCGCCTCGATGGCCCGCGTGAGCCAAACCTGTCGCTGCTCCAAATCGTGCACCGGAATGTCCAACACCGTCATCTTCATGCGGCACGCGATGTCCACGCCGACGGCGTAGGGAATGACCGCATTCTCCGTGGCCAGCACGCCGCCGATGGGCAGGCCGTAGCCCACGTGCGCATCCGGCATCAACGCACCCGCCACCGACACCGGCAACAGACACGCCTTCTCCATCTGCATCACCGCCTCGTGATCCAGCCCTTCGCCCCATTGATGATATTTCACCGGTTCGGCGCGCGGTGGCGGCGGCGCAGCGAGCAAAGCCTTGGCAAAATCCTTGCGCAACTCATCCGCCAGAAACGCCGACGGGTTCGCGACAATGGCCATGACCTCCTCGTGCAGACGTGACTTGTCGCCGCCGCCGAGGATCAACTTGGCCACAAAATCCGTCGCCCGCCGCGTGGCTTCACCCAACGGCACGCCGAGACGGAGAAAATCTTTGGTGTTCATGAAATCTTAGGTTTTGTATTTTGGCGGCGCTTGAAGTAGCTCGCAGGTCAAAATGTATTCGGCATGTCCGCCATCATCATTCCATGCGTCAGTTTTTGTGATAGTCTTGTGACCCAGCTTCCTCTCATCCCGGATGAGCAACTTCTGTCCTGACGGTTTACGAGATTCAATGAATGGTGCAGTTTGTTGGCCAATCGCTTTGATCTTCCAGGTAAAAATCAGCGGCGGCATGCCTTGCAAGCCGTATAGGTATTCACAGTAAAAAAATGGATCTATGCCGAGATAGATTTCAGCGGTTACAAAACTGCCGACGTTGATTCCCAATGGCGGCTTGGATTCCCGAAAAGCACAGACTCCGAAATCCAGAATCCAAACCGTGTCCGTCAGAAAAACCACCTCGCCAACAATTTCGTATTTAGCTGCATCAATTCTCTTAAATGACTTTTGTTTCGTCACCTCGGCCGAAAGTTTTCCGAGTAGAACTCTAGGGCGAACCCCAGCACTTGACCTGTTTCAAAATCACCGTAATTCCCATCCTGGATAATCCAAGATGAAAGCCCGATTTGCCATTCGTTTTGCGATTCTTGCATCCGAATAGATTGTATCCAATTGTTTTCCAACGTCACCGTTACTTTCATTGGGAGAGCGAGCTTTGAGCCCGCTCTCCCGTCGTTTTACTCATTGAGGAACAGCTTCCATTCAGCAACCCCGTGGGCGTTGCGGATCATGGCCGACACCGGCATTTCCTTCGGTGCGCGCGGTACGCTGAGCAACTTCAGGCCGGCTTCGTGCGGGAGGCGGTCAGCTTTGCGCTGGTTCACGTCCCTGGCGGCCCAGACCAGATTTTCCCAGGTGTCGGCACCACCGCGTGAGCGTGGCACGACGTGATCGAGGTTGCCCTCGGTCGGGTGCAACAGTCGGCCCGTGTACTGGCAGCGGTTGCCGTCACGCTCACGGATGTTCTTGGCGCTGAGCTTCGGGCGCTTCTTCGGCACCTTGGCAAAGTTCACGGCCACAATGACCGTCGGTACGCGGATGGCACCGCGCGCAGTGCGCACGGCATGGTCGCCCTCACGAACCGGCAACGTGATCCACTCGTCCCAGGCAACCGGGCGGATGTGGCTCTCGCCTTCAATGTCCAGCGCTGTGGCAGCGTTCGTAGCCATTTGGCAAAACGCGTCCTGCGGCGTGCGAATGTTGATCGCCTGCCAGTTGCGGTTCAGCACCAGTACAATCGTCTTGTTCAGTATGTCGCTCATAAAAAAATGACACTCCGCCTGCTCGCGCGGAGAGGTGTTTGCTCTTTTTTGAATTGGGGAAATTGGCTGCCTCGCCGGGAATTGCACCCAGACATCCGGTTTCAGAGACCGGCGCACTACGATTATGCAACGAGGCAGTTGGTAACCCGTGTTGGTAACTCTCCAACGTCCGCAGTTTGTAAGACTGCCGCTCTGATTTTGAGCTAACGGGCTGTGAATGGCTGCCGGGGATGGATTCGCACCATCACGGTCGCCTTCAAAGGGCGATGTCCTACTTATTAGACGACCCGGCAATAAATTGGTGGCCCGCCAGGGTAACGCTCCCTGTTCAACGGATTAAAAGTCCGTTGCATCACTTTAATGCTTGCAGGCCGGAATGGTGCTCGCGGCAGGACTTGCACCTGCACTGTCGACGTTCTCGACGTCGTGCCTCTGCATTGGGCTACGCGAGCAATGGATGGAGCCTCTCGTTGGAGTTGCACCGACAAGATCTCTTTACAAAAAAAATCCGCAGGCTGCTGCAGAGAGGCAGAGATGGTCGCAGTCCCCGGTGCTGCCCCGGACGCGGCTGGCTTATGACGCCTGCCTGAACGCTGGTTCGACTGCGGTCACGATATTCATGGCGCTTGGTTGGACTTTGAGATTTTAACTGCACGGACGACACGGTGAAGATCAGGCGTGACCCGCACTTGTCCCATGCATTCTTCCGGCCACATCGCCACGGTGAAATACCTGTCTTCTGGAACGCCACACCATTTGCGAACACTCCCATCCGTGGTGAGCGGATCCGCGGCATATTCCGTGAATTGCTCAGAGGTTAGTTGTTTCATGCATTTCCTTTGATAAAGAGATTGGAGCCCTCACTCGGAGTTGCACCGAGCTGATTCGCTTACCGAGCGAAGGCATTGCTGACAATGCTTTGAGGGCAATGAAATTGGCGTCCCTGACCGGCTTCGCTCCGGTGATCTCCTGTATGAGGGGCAGGCATGTTGACTGGGCTACACCACAGGGACAGAAAATGAAAATGGAGCGGGTGAACGGAGTCGCACCGTCGTCTCGGCCTTGGCACGGCCGCATTCTGCTGTTGAACCACACCCGCATTGGTGGCTGAATGTAAAATTGGTGTCCCCAGCCGGACTCTCACCAGCAACCTGACGCTTAGGACGCGCCTGCTCTGTGTTTTGAGCTATGGGGACCGAAAATGGTCGGCGTGCCGGGTAACGCTCCCGGGCGCGGCACTCATCTAGTGCGATGCGGGTTATAAATCCGCCGGTTCTCTTTGAACTACACGCCGAAAATGGCGGAATGTCGTGGACTTGCACCACTTGCCCGGAGGCACGCACTCGTTAGCACCGAGGCCCGGCATGCTTGACCGGTGGACATTCCAAATGGCTTGCCAAGCCGTAGCCGGCAGGCGAAGGCTGGTCCGCGTGGCAGGACTTGCACCTGCAACCTTTCCGTCTTGAGTGGAACGTCTCTTCTGATTGGACTACACGCGGTTGGTGCCCACGGCAGGATTTGCACCGGCACTGTGCGTGTTTTAAGTGCGCCGTCTCTGCATTGGACTACGTGGGCGAAATGGTGCCGCGTGAGGGATTTCCACCCCCAACCTCTCCGGTCTGAGCGGAGTGTCTCTTGTAGTTGGACTAACGCGGCATAAACTGGTGCACCCGGCAGGACTCCCACCTGCAGACTCTCCGTTCGAAGCGGAGGATGATTGTAATTTCACCACGGATGCGGAAATGGTGGGTCGCCTCGGATTCGCACCGAGTTCTCGCCGGTTAAGAGCCGGGACTTTACTATCAAAGTTTGCAAGCCAGAAAAAAGCGACACGAGGGCGGAGTTGAACCGCCGCAGCCAGGCCTGTGATGGTCCTGACCGGCACCGGTGTTCGCGTCGCGTAAAATGGCCAGCGGTGTTAGCACACGGCCACCACGGGTAACGCTCCCGCTTGCTCTTGCTCCCAAAGCAAGCGCTGGTGGCCGTCTGCTAAGACCTTTTAGGCTACGCACTGAAGAATCCCAAGCGCACTGAATCCGGTTTCCGGCCATTACTTCGACCGTGCGGGGTCTCTGCCGGCAGACTGGATTCACTTGGGAAAGTGGACGGGCATGAGAGTAACGCTCTCTCTATTTCGGTTTGGAAGACCGACGTGTGTCTATCAACACCTATGCCCGAAGAAATGGAATCCCGTGCTGGAATTGCACCAGCCTCTGCGGCTTTGCAGGCCGCCGCCTGAACTGCTCGGCCAACGGGATAGAAATTAAAGTGCGGGTGAAGGCTTGCGCCTACGCCCGCGTTGTTTCATTGAACCGTCCAGTCCGTTAAGACCGGACAAAGTCCGCAATCACGGCCGGAGCCGACGTGTCGAAACCGACCACGTCCATCATGCCGCGGTCGTTCGGTTCTGCGAGGGTGAAGCCGTTGGAGGTCATGCCTACAACGACCGCCTTTGCGTCGCCGACGAACTCGCTACGATACTGGCGCAGCGCCTGTGCTGGGTGGATGTTGCCCGCCCACGTTTCGCTGTCCGTGTAGGTGACAAAGCCCGACACGTTTAGCTTGTTGCGGGCCGCCCACAGCATCGGGAGAGCGCAGTCTGTCCCACCCATGGGGATGGCTTCGATGCGCTGGATGACTTCGGCCAGACGCATGCGCGGCGAGAGGTTCACTCGCGTGATACCTGGTTCGCCACCGCCATGCATGCCACCGTAGCCACGAGCACCGGCACTGAACGCGATGATTTCGTGTTCCGGTTCCGTTGCCGCCGTGATGAGCGCCATGGCCGCACTTGCTTCGCGGGCCGAGATGCAGGAACCCGCGATCATGGAAGCCGCCATTGAGCCGCTCACGTCGAGCGCGAGCAGCACGGGCTTGCCGCACGGTTCCACGTTCTGAAACGTCGCGTAGAATGCTTCGTCCAGCGCGTCCACCACTGCGGACACCGGCGACCACTTGAGCGAACCCTTGTCGCCGTGGCCCTGGGCGTAGATCTTCTGCGCCACGAGGAATGCCAGCGGGTGGATGCGCGCCCGCTTGAGCGCCGTCTCATCACTCAGCTTGCGGACGATGAGACGCTTTGCGTCGCTGAACGGCTTGAGCAGACCGAGGCTCGTCATCTTGCCGAGGTTGCGGATCATCGCCGTCATCGGCATGCGTTCGAGCAACGCCTCCCACACGGCGGCCTCGTTGAGCCACTGCGTCGGGATGGCTTCGCGCGGCAGGTCGAATTCGTCGATCAGCTTCACGACCTCGATGACGTTCTCCGTGCTCTTAACACGCTCGAACGCGCCGATGAACTTCGGCAGTTCGCCAACCGCAGCATACTTGGCAATTCGGTCTTCACCGTGAAGCTTGCGCTTCACTTCACGTTCGCCGAGCGCGTCCGCGCCCGTAAGCATCCAGCGGAATACCGCATCGTGCTGAACGGAAGGAGCCTTTGGGTGAGCGAGGCGAAGCAGGTCAGCATGCGACCAGCCATCCCGCTGCTGATACTTCACGGCCTGGTGCGCGAGGTCATCGGCACCACGATCCACATACCAGCGACCAACGGCGTTGCGGAGACCACGACCCCAGCCGCGCATCGCGTTTACGTATTCGGCGAAGTGGAACAGGTGCGTGCCGATGCGGCAGACCTTGTTCAAATTCGCGAACGCGTGAGTCTTCGCCTGCGCGTCGCCATGCGTCACGACAAGCGCGAGGGCGAAGATCGCCGGATCGTTCTTCGGTGCGCGCCCGGCATCGCTGATTTCAACGATACGGTTCACGGCACGAATCCCATCGGCCTTGATGCAGTGGATGAGCACATCGTGGTTTTGCTTCACGAGTTCACGTTCACCGATGTAATACGTGCCGCCTTCGGCACCGAGGATCAGGAAGCGGTCGAGCCGCGTCCAATCATCCACCTGCCACGAATAGCCGCCGTTCGAGTTGCGGACCTGGTTGGTGCCCGGGATCGGCAACGACTGCGGCGTCACACGGCGGTTGAAGATTCTTGCGTAGTTGATAGCCATAATAATTTCCCTTTCGTTGTCTGGGCCGCCAACTTCGGCACAGTTTGTTTTGATGGAATTGAGGACAAGTTGGCGACCCTGGGATTGGTCATTTCAAGTGATAACCCAGGTTCTTCGGCCCGCAGAAATTGCTTTATTACTACTCCCTAAAAAAAGTGATTCCGATTGGCGCCGTCATAGCGACCGGAGCGGAGGCAGCAGTTCTTAAAAGCTGCGTCCTGATCTGCAAGGGCAAGAGTCGTTGCGGCCCAGCTTTTCGCTGAGCTGCTTGTAACCATGCACGATGCGCACGCCGCGTTTCACCCGGGTCTCGGATGGGAAGCCTTTGCGACGTTTGCTGGTGATTTCGAAGTTGGATTCTTCCCATTCATGTTTGTTTGCCATACGGCCTCCGTGGTTGAGGGTTGCGGGTGAATCATCGTGACGATTGTCGCGATGAAAATTACAGATGGGCAAGGGACGACGCGGGTATTGCTCTACCAACTGAGCTACCGGGGCAGCGTGAGCCCCGGATTGGAGTCGAACCAATGCCAGATAACCCGATGTCTTCGGCCCATCAAAAGTAAGCGGACAAGAAAGCGACTTTGGAATTGCCCGGAGTGCTGACGTTACACCACCTCGGAATGCTCCTCGGGGCGGAATTAAACCGCCGCTGCCGGGTTCAGATAACCCACAATCTACGGCCCGCTGCAGAACGAAGCGCAGTCGCCAGCCGATCGCAGGTGGGACCGCCTGGAGACTACGCTCCGGTGAAATGAGGATCGGCGCGTTGCGCAATCCGAAACGATGCAGTTCGCGCTTGGATAATTGACGCTTGAGCGTGCAGAGGGAATATTGTTTGTCGTGTCTGGTCAATTCACCACGACTGACAATCCGTTCCAAGGCGTGATCATAGGCCTTAAACCTTATGTTCACCGGCACAACTTCAAAACGACATTCGAACCAAAGGCCACGGATTTGGTGCACTGCAGCATTCTTCCCGATCCAATGGATGGTCCGTGGCGGTTGCGGTTCACGCGCTCGCCACGCTCGTTTAGAGAGTCGCGGAATCGGTTGCAAAAGTCCACTTTCTGGATGAACGAAAAACACACTTCGCCGCCAGCCAATTTCAGTTACGGGCTTCACACCGCCACGATAGGATTTATCCAATAGGCAGACTTTTCCATTATGCATGAACGTGTGGCGCTCCACGAATTCAAGTAGATGCGTCTTGATGTGCGCGCGAATGACGCTATCCGGCTTGATCACGGCGCACGCCTCGGAATAAAAATCGTTCCACGGTCGGCCCAACTGTGAGTGTAACCAGCGCCGCAGCGGGCCGAGTAAATCTGTCAGGCCTTTGCGCCGACTGTGTGGCCGCTTGATCCCCTCAAATTTGGGGAGCAGTTCATCGGGCAGGTTGGCACGTCGCCCATATTTGCCTCGGCCGGGATTCCACCGCGGTCGCTCGACAACGACTTTGTGCATATCTGATCTCATAATGTAATTAGTTAAGGGTTGGCAATTGCGCCGGAATACTGCCCGGCAATTGAAAGTTCCGACGGATAAAAAACGAACTGGGGATTACGTGCTCTACCACTGAGCTACCCCGGCGTCTGGTGCCGAAGGCTGGACTCGAACCAGCGACCACGTCGTTATGAGCGATAACCCAATCCTGCGACCCATCGAAAACTGGAAGACGGACAAAGGGTGAGTTGGGAATCCATCGGTTGCCCGATGGTGCGGGGTTCGAACCCGCTGTCCCGCAGTGCGGGATTGTTACCAGATAACCCAAACTCAACGGCCCGTCTAAAGTGGACACGCCCGATGGGAATCGAACCCACACCTCCCGGACTTAAATCCGGGTGTTCTATCGCAGTTGAACTACGGGGTGATCAGGAAAAATTGATGGGCAAGTGACGTGATCGAACGGAGGCACTCCATGCTGGGAATCGAACCCAGAGCGCTTGGGTTTTCACCCAAGGCGCTACGCCCTCCTATTTGGCGGAGGATAACCGATCAACTTCGGCCCATCTAAATTGGGGTGACCAACCGGATTCGCACCGGCACAAACGCCTTCACGGGGCGTGATGCTGCTGTTACATCATGATCACCATTGAAACTGGAGCCCCTGGTCGGACTTGCACCGACGAATACGAGTTTACGAAACTCGCCCTGTAGCTGCTGAGGCACGGGGGCTTTGAAACTGGCGCTCTCACGTGGATTTGCACCACGAACCTCCGCCTTCGCAGAGCGGCGTGCAGGACTAATTACACCTTGAGAGCAAATTGGCATCCGTGGCCGGACTCGCACCGGCTAGGACCAGCTTGAAAAACTGGACGCGCGAGCTGCTTTGCATTCACGGACTTGAAATTGATGCCACAGGGAAGGAGACCACAAAGTTGCAGGCTCGCCGGCCTGCATTAACTTTGTATTCTCGGTTCCTCCGTGGCGAGGACGCGCTAGCGGCGAAGCTTGCGCGTCTTGTAAGTGAGGAGCGGTCGCAACGTCGCGATGACGGACACGAGTCCGGCAGCTACGAGGTCTTGAATCACTGCCTCAATGTTCTTGTAAGCGGCGGGTGCCTCTTCGTAGAGCAGGTCACGTTCTTCGCAGATAACGCGGCCACCGAGTGGGGTCTGCGCGAGTTCGCTCACGCTAAACCGTTCGCGCATCCGCTGGCGGGCATCGCTTCGCGCCCACTTGCGGCCCGCACCGTGCGCCAGCGACCACACGTGGCTCTCGCCGTCACCCGTCGGCTTTACGACGAAGCTCATCGAACCGCGCGAGCCGGGGATGACAACGAAGCGGGTCTCCGCGCCAACCGCGCCTTTGCGGTGCAGCCACACAACGTCCCCATCGCTTTCGCGCCGGGTGATGCTGTTATGGCAGCCATCCCACAGTGATTCGGCTTCGGCACCGATCGTTGCCACGAAGCGGCGAGCGATGAGTTCGCGATTAGCCTTGGCCCAGCGCACGGCGTAATCGTGACCGCGGAGATATTCCTCCGCCGCGAACGACTCCGCTTCGATGCCGTTGCCGAAGTGCTGATCAACGTGTGCGCGCAGGATGGTTTCACCCAATCCGCGCGACCCGCTGTGCACAAGTACGACGAGCTGCTGCTTGCCGAGGCCGATCTGCTTGAACGAACCTGCGTCCAAAACATGCTCGACCATCTGCAATTCCGCGAAGTGATTGCCACCACCGATCGTGCCCAGCGACGAATCGAATTCCGTGGATTCGAGGTCATGGTCGGCGAGGAACTCGCCTACCTCTTCATCCCACGGGTGTTCGAGGTGGAAATACTTCTCCGCCCAGCGATCGAGCTTGGCATCGCGACGGACCAGATCCGTCTTGAACAGTGCTATACCGCAACCGATGTCGCCGCCAATGAGGTGCGGATAGATTTTGCCGTCCGTCACGAAAACCGCGCCGACCGGCGAGCCTTTGCCCGGGTGCAAATCCGGGAAGCCTACCGCTTGGCGGACACCGTCGAGTTTCGCGGTCACATAGAGCTGGCGCATCGCTTCACCTTCAATCCAGCTTTTGGACGAGGCGAAAAGGCGCACCTGAGTTTCAGTCAGTGTGTTCATGTTTCCTTTGAGCCCGCCAAAGCGGGAGGGGGTTTTGGAAGTTGGCCACTGGAGTCGGGATTGCGCCGACACCTCCGGCTTTTCAGACCGGCGTGCAGACTGACTATACCATCCAGTGACATTAGCGGTGCGCGGCAGCTCGGGGCGGCCACGCGAAAGACTGTCTATGAAGCTTGAGCCTTGCGGGCTGCAGCTTGAGTTTTGCACAGGCTGACCGGTGTGTTTTGACAACTCGGCATCAACATCAGCGAGGTAATTGGATTTTCAGTCCAATCAGGAACGTTTACAGCGTCCTAATTTTGACAGCGTTTCATCAGCGGCTTTCCGTCGCCACCGCGCACCTGAATCGAGGCCGCCAGCGGAATCAGAGATTCACGCTGCGGGTGAAGTTGAATTCGTCCAGCGCGTCTTGCAGCGACTGGATCTCGGCGTTCAACTCGGCAACTAGTTTATCCACGTCGACCTTGCCGAGCTGGGCGACGTATTCAACTTCGTAAGCACCTTCGCCGAAGCCGCGGCCCTCGTGGAACACGCCTGCCTTGGTGTCGAGGCCCGTTAAAGTCGTGACCAGGCCTTTAAGTTCGGCCAGACGGAAGATCTTGTCGTAGATTTCCGCGTTGGCCGCCGCCACGGCAGCCTTGACCTTGACCAACTCAGCGAGCTTGGCGCGCAGGCGGGTTAACACCTCACGGGTGTCGTAGTCGAACTTCTGCTTGCTGGAGCGGGAATTCTGCTTCGTGAGCAGTTCCTTCAACTGGGCGACTTCGCCGGCCAGCTGGTTTTTCAATTTGAGTGCCTTGGAGATTTTCATTGTGTGCCTTTCGGATTGGTTGTTTTGGTTTTGAGATTGGTCGTCCTGGCAAGTAACGCTCCTGCGTCTTCCGGTTATCAGCCGGGTGCTCTGCTTTTGAGCTACGGGACGGTCCTTGCGGACGGCGATCATTTGGCGGAAGGCGTCGGTAATGCTCCGACCTCGGCGATGCCGATCCTGTTTTCGAGACAGGTGCAGCCAGCTTATATCTGCCTGCCTTCCAAAATTGGCTGCCAGAGTTGGACTCGCACCAACACCGCCCGGCTTAACAGGCCGGCGTGCTACTTTGACACTATCTGGCAATGGTGCTGCCGGCAGGAATCTCACCTGCATAATTCCGCTTAGAAGACGGATGCCTGATATTTTCGACCACGGCAGCAATTGGAAATGGTCGGAATGACAGGATTTCCACCTGCGACCTCCTGGTCCCAAGCCAGGCGCTCTGAAGACTGAGCTACACTCCGATAAAAATGGCGGACCCGAAGGGACTTGCACCCTCAGCCTTCCCGCAGACAACGGGCTGCTCCTCTGATTGAGCTACGAGTCCGAAATGGTGGGAAGTGCTGGTAATGCTCCAGTCGTCGCTTCCAGCTTGTTTGAAGACACCGGTTTTACAGACCGGTAGCCGGATCACTTCCCTTATATATATTGGTAGCGGGGGTGGGAGTTGCGCCCACGGAGGCTGAGCTTATGAGGCTCGCCTGAATCTCATTTTCCCCGCAGTTGAAATTGGTGGAATCGGCGGGTAACGCTCCCGCATAAGCTTGCTTGCAAGGCAAGTGCATTGCTTTTCTGCCACGACCCCAGGACAATTGGCACGCCGCCTTGGTGCTGCCCCGAGCAAACTGAGTTTTGGAGACTCTGTCGCGCAAGCTGGCGCGCGGCGTATCAAGATTGGTGCGGTTGCCGGGAATCGCACCCGGACGTGCTCCTTGGCAAGGAGCCATTCTGCTGTTAAATCACAACCGCGAAAATAAAAGGGCCGGAAGCTTTGTGCTCCCGGCCCGTGCCATTTCAATAAAGAACAAACACCTCTTGGTGATCTTTTCAGACCCCAACCCGCGGTTTCACGGCGGCTGTTTCGGTGTTTATGGGCACACCTCCTGCGAAGCCCGTAATATGTAAAAGCGTTTCAAACCATCTCGGCGCGCTTATCAGCGACCTGTGGGCAAACCCCACCGGTGAGGAATTTTGCATCCTCTGCGCCATCTTTAATTTGGTGCTGTCAGACATCATCAAGACGTCGTTCTATGTGTGTTCACAGCTGGTTCACCTTTTGTTGTTGTCGGTTACCTTCAGTTTCAGGGAAATAAAAAACCCTGCTTACACGGGGTAAGCAGGGTAGGGAAAATCCTTATTCGATTCTTTACCTGCTTACCTCCGGGCTATCCAAATTGATCTCGGGTTCCTGCCCGCTATACGACCTGGATAGGCCAAGGCTAAACATACAACCTTGGTTTAACCGGCTATGACGTGTCGCTTTCGCGACCGACAGCGTCGGCCAAATCGTGGCTGATATGTTCATGCAAGTTTTCATCGAACTGTTAAGACCTTACCAAACATCAATGGTTACAGTCTACTTATACTTTTGGGGGTGACATTATCTTGATTCCGAATATCCGGATAGATTGATGGAAGAATTCTCCCCACACACCAATTCAAAGTCTTGCACACGCTGATTTGTTCAGCATTCCCTTTTTTTGTAATTCGCCTTGTCGGTTTAAAAAACATTAACGGCTCAAATAGGTCATGCTGGCAGCCGGATAACGCTCGCCAGCGGTGGCTCCTACTGGTGCCGCGAGATCGAACTCCGCCAAATCCTGCGGGGTCAGTTCGATTTGCAGCGCCCTTAAATTTTCTTCCAGGTAGGTGCGCCGTTTGGTGCCCGGTATGGGCACAATGTCTTCGCCTTGCGCCAACACCCAGGCGAGCGCCAATTGCGCTGGCTTGCAGCCCTTCCGCTTCGCCAAGGCTTCAATGCGATGCACGATGGTCAGGTTCTGTTTGAAATTTTCCCCTTGGAATCGCGGGCCGTTGCGCCGCCAATCGTTGGCCGCCAGCTCATCAATCTGCTGGATCTTCCCAGTCAGGAAGCCGCGTCCCAATTGACTGTAGGGCACAAAGCCAATGCCCAATTCGCGGCAGGTCGTCAAAATCTCCGACTCCACATCCCGGGTCCATAGCGAATATTCGGTCTGCAACGCGGAGATCGGATGGACTTTGACCGCGCGGCGCAATGTGGCCGGAGCCGCTTCGGACATGCCCAGTTAACGAACTTTCCCTGCGCCGACGAGTTCACTCATCGCCCCGATGGTTTCTTCAATCGGCACAGTGGCATCCACCCGGTGCTGGTAATAAAGATCAATTTGTTCCACGCCGAGCCGCTGCAAACTGGCGTCGCAGCATTGCCGGACGTATTCGGGTCGGCCACTCACACCGAGATATATTCCCTGGGCATCGCGGACATTGCCGAACTTGGTGGCGAGGATCACCTCTGCCCGCCGGCCTTTGATGGCATTGCCCACCAGCTTTTCATTCTCGCCGGAGCCATACATGTCGGCGGTGTCGAGAAAGTTGAGTCCCAGGTCTAGCGCTCGATGGATGGTGGCAAAGGATTCTTGGTCATCACGCACGCCGTAAAATTCCGACATCCCCATACAGCCGAGGCCGAGCGCGGACACCGTCAATCCCTGGTTTCCAAGTTTTCTTTGCTTCATAAATTTGCCATTTTGATTCGCTGAATATCAATCATTCGAAGCGACGCGCAAATCAAATCATTGCACTGACCGAGCGGTGGATGATTTTGTTCCGGCCAATTGGCGCATGCGCGGCTTTCCCGCGCGGAGCACACGCAGGGAAAACCCGCGACCGTTCTCAAACGGCTCGACAGTCGCTTCCACTTCCAGCACCGGATGGCGCACCGTCGCCAGACCATAATTTTTATAGGTCTTGGCAAAGAGTTCTGTTTCCATCATGCTGGTCCAATCGGCCAGCGTCAGGAATTTCATCGGTTCGCCGGTGATCTGGTGATGCGTGCGCTGTTCAACCACGAGGCCGCATGCCACTACGGTTTTGCCAATGTGGTTTCCAAGTTCTTTGACGCGACAATACGTATCCCAAGCAACATCCGGAAATAATTCCAGCGGATGCCCGCTGACGGCGTAGCCGAACAATTCTGTTTCGGCTTCCAACTGTTCGTGGCGGGTGGTCTCCTGCAAAGAAACCTGCGGGAATCGGTCCAATGATGGCGGCGGCAACAACCAACCCTGGCTGGTCTGGGCAGCGCCACCAAAAGTCTGGTGAAGATATTGGGCCTCCCAAAACTGGCGGGTGCGTGGCTGGCCAAACTCATCAAAACCTCCGGCGCGAATAATAGCCTCGATTTCGTCGTGCGACGGATTTGCGCGCCGACGGAAGTCCGCAATAGATTTAAATTGCTCCCGCTCTCGCTCAGCCACGATCCGCTTGATGGTTTTGTCGCTGAGCCCTTTTGTTTGCGTCAGCGGAATCCGAATGGCATTGCCATGAACGGTGAACCTTGGCCCTGGCTCGTTCACCGTCGGGGGCAGGAATTGCAGACCAAGCCGGCGGCTTTCCAAAACATAAACGAGTGGTTGATAAAACCCCTTGCCGTTGGTGAGCACCGCCGCCATGAACTCCGCCGGGTGGTAGCACTTGAGCCACGCGGCCTGATACGCTTCGACGCCATAGGCGGTTGAATGTGCCTTGCAGAAAGCGTAGCCGGCAAAGCCCGTGACCAAGCCCCAAACTTCCGTGATCTTTTCCGGTGTGTGACCACGCGCCAACGCCGAAGTCACAAACTCCTTTTGAATTTCCTCGATGACCACACGCTTCTGTTTATTCAGTGCTCTGCGCAACACATTTGCCCGCCCCGGCGGCAGGCCGGCAAAGGCTTCACAAATTTGCAGGATGTGCTCCTCATAAACCACGAGGCCGAACGTGTCGTTTAAAACCTTTTCGAGGGACGGATGTGGATAAGTGATCGGTTCCAACCCCTGGTAGCAGCGGGTGAACGCCAGCTTCTTGCCTTCATTCGCGGCACCGGGCCGGATGAGGCTAACGATGGCGATGAGAGTATCGATGTCATGGACGTTGCACTGGCGACAGAGACCCGTCATCGCCGGGCTTTCAATGTGATGCACGGCCCGCGCACCGCCGCTGGCGATCATTTCCCAAATCTTTGGATCCTGCCATGGCTCCAATGACGCAAAATCCACCGACACGTTTTTGACCGTCAAGGATTCGGTCGCATCGCGCATGACGGCGAGTCCGCCCTGGGCGAGCACATCCATTTTCACGAGGCCGATCAATTCGACTGCGTCCATGTCGAAATGCGTCGTAGGATAGCCTTTGTCGGAAATGAAAGTCGGGGTTAACTCGGGCATGGATTACAGCATGGAAAAACCACTGCCCACAAACGCCCCGGTGAAACTGCGCGGGGAATGCTTGCGTAGTGAAAAAAATCCTTCCGTCACCGAATTGCTGGCCCGGCACGCTTTGGAAGTTCCAAACAGCAACCTCGGAAACTATGATTTGGCCGCTTGCTGTCAAATGGCGGAGTATTTGTCGCGTTGGGATGTTCAAGCCGATTGAAGCGGCTTGGAAAGCAATCGCCAAGCGAAAAGGCACGCCATCAATGAGAAACTATTTTATATTTATGGATTAGTGACGTGGAGGCGGATGAAGCGGCGGTTCGTGGCGGGAACAGCATTCGTATCGTGTCCGCTGAGCAGCGCCAGAGTGTTGATGTCAATGAGGATGGTATTGGTATTCCACGGCGCGCTCACGTCGCCAGTGGACTCGATGAGATAAGTAATGTCGGTGGCATTGGTGTTGCGCGGCACAATGAGACGCAGGTATCCGGTCGCGATGTCGCCGGTGACTGGATTGGTCGCGGGCACGAGCGGATTCAGCCCGAGCGCGTATTTCAACAAATTCGGCATGCCATCGCTGCTGGAAATATATGTGTCCGCAGCGGAACCGGTATTGTTTGTGACGCCGAACCATTGCTGCCGCCAGAGTTGAATGGGCGGAAGTGTCGCCAAGGTTTGCGTAGGAAAGAAAATCGTCCCTGAAATCGTGAGATCGTAGCCCGCGGCGATGTTGTTGATATACCAACTGCCGGTGCCCGTGCCGCCCCACAGCACAATACGGAAAGTGACATTCGTTCCCGCTGGAATATTTTGGAGCGCGCTGATGCCGGAAAGGTCAATGGCCGTTTGTGGGTTGCCAGCGGAAGAAGTTACAGTGCCCCACGTGATGGGCGAACCGATGTCGGTGAACGCGCCGTTGCCAATTTGAAATTGCCAGATGCCCGTGGTCGAACCGGAACTGCTGCGGCGCACGTCATAGGCAGCGATGTTGGTGAAAGAGATCTGGCCGGCGGAATTATTGGTCAGCGCCAGCGTGGCAAAACTATTGCCGGCGATGGCGGCGGCTTCATTCGCGAACACAAACCCGGTGCCGCCCCACGCATTTGCACCGGCGGTATTCGCCGTGCCCACGCCACTGCCCCGGGTCAGGCCCATGACGCCGAGGTTGGGCGCATTGGTTGCAGCGGCGAAGGGTGATGGTCCGTATGACGAAAGCCCCGTGGTTTCCCATGCCGCCAGGATGCCGGAATAATTTGTTCCGCCGCCGCCAGAACTTATGCTTGTGGTCGTGAACGATTGATCCAGGCCCGTGACCGAACCGGAATTGTTCGTGGCCGTGATGGCGTAGTGATACGTCGTGGACGGAGCTAGTCCGGTGATGGTGGCGTTCACCGCCTGCGACGAACCGCCTGTAAGTGTGCCTGCCACGATGGCGGTGAAATTGTAGTTGGTCGTGAGACCGTAAAGGAATAGCGCGGTGGTGTTTTGATTGTTAGAATTCACGGTCGCATTCAGTGTGGCGGCATTCGTGGTAACCCCGCTCGCGACCAAAGTCGTAACGCTCGGCGGTTGGTTGGTGACGGGCATGATGTTGGTCGCCGTGATGAAAATCAGATCGGAACCCAAGGTCAATCCGTTGGCGTTGGTGGCATCCAACCGGAAGTGATACAGGGTGGCCGGGGTAAGACCAGTTAGATTTGTGCTGACCACAACCGTGGCATTTCCTGTGAAAGTTCCCGCAAGCGAAACGATGGTGCCATAGCTGGTCGTCAGGCCGTATTCAAACTGCAAAGTGGTGGCCACGCCATTCGGATTCAAGCTGCCGCTCAAAGTGGCTGCGTTAGTCGTCACGCCGCTCGCGGCGGAAGTGGTAACCGTGGGTGGTTGGTTGCTGCTGCCCGAAGCGATGGTCAACGTGGTGGTCTGCGTGCTGGTGTTGCCCGCCGGATCAACGGCCACGGCATAGACAGTATAATTTCCCGCCAATAGACCCGTGGTTGAAACGTTGGTGAGCGTCCAAGTGCTCCCGCTCTGGGTGCCGCTGCCGAGCAGTTGGTCAGTGTCGGTCTGGAGTCCGGACACCCCGTTGGTCTCAAGAAAAAATTGCACGTTGGAAACCGTCGCCAGAACATTGGTGCCAGTATTGGCGTTCAGGTCTGGCGCGGGCGAAATGATTTCATTGACACCGGAGGCCGTGAGCGTGACCGTCGTGCCGGCGGTCGCGGACAATGGGCTGGCAGTAACCGATCCGACCGACGGCGTTCCCGCAAGGTAGAGGTTCGAATCCGTGGAGTAGTGGTCGCCGGTAAAATAGACGTCGCCGCTGGTATCAATCATGAACCGGATCGGACCGGGAAAGGCGATTTGTGCGGTCGTCCAGTTCGGCGTGCAGCCGGTCTGCGGATCGATCGTGAACTCATAGAAGGTGCCGCGGTTGGTGGGCAACGGCGGATTGCCATTGTTCGTAAAGAGCGCGCCATCGCCGCTGCGATTGGGGCCATTGTCAGCGCGGATGCGGTCGAGGGTGATGGTAGTGTCCAGGGGACCCGCGTAGATGGTGGTGCCATTGTTGACGACCATCGTCGAAGTGATCGGTCCGACGGACAGTGGCACCTTGGCTAGGAACGGCTGCAAGCTGCTCCAATTGCTAAACCCGCTGCCGCTGAGGCTGGCGAGGACGCTGGCCGCGGAACTCGTGTTGCCGGCGGTATCGTAGGCAACGGCATAGTAGATTTGCGTCCCCGAAAGCCCCGTGGTTGGCGCGGCGAAAGTCCACATGCCATTGGCAAAAACGCCGAGGCCGACGTAGGCATCACTGCCAATCTGGAGGCCGCCAGTGCCATTGGATTCACGGTAGAACCGAACGCCGGCGATTGGGCCGCCGCTTGAGGTAATGTTCTCCGCGTAAAGCGACACATAGCCGCCGGGCGTGAGGGCCGCCGAGCCGACGGTCAAGGAGCCGATGGTTTGCGCCGATATTGTCGCCACCGCCATCACCACCATGATTGCGGCTAATAAAAATTTCTTGGGAGTCATAATGCAATTAAGGACTTTGTGTCTACGAATTGGGGAAGCAGTAAAATTTGGCGGTCTAGATCATGGTGAGTTCGAAGTCCACCTGCGCGTTTAACTTGTCAATAACAACAAAAAAAACACGACCAGTGACAAGCAAAAAATATTCTTGAGTAAGACATGTGCTGGCGATTTGGGTGAAACCAACTTTCCTTATAGCCACGAATGATACTTCATCTTTTTTCTTTCGGAAGTATTAAATCAGGATTTTCCAGTTGGTTTCTCGCCCCTCGACCGGCGGGGAGACTTTTTTGTCCCGTTTGCGGGCCTTTCGCCGGCAGCGAAGCGGAGGACGAAACAGTAAATTGGAAAAGAATAGGAGCAGCCATCACGGCACCGCTCGCGCCCGGTAAAGCCGCTGGGGCATCGTGTTCTTGTCCTTGAAGGTGAACGGCGACTGATTCGTGATTATCGAAATCCAGTCGGTGATGGAATTTGATGTCATCCTGAACATTTGCAAATTCGACCGAATAATGAGCGGCCCACGGGATTCCAGACGGATGCCACAAATCTCGCCCTTGATCATCGGTGGCCGACACCACGGTCAGGTTCATGCCCTGCGGCTTGAAACCGGCGTCGGCCTCGATTATGACGCGGCTGCGCCGGGCCAAACGCAAACTTCTTGAAGCCGAAGGTTATCGCGTCGTTATCGCCGCCATCGGTCAGGTAGCAAGACAGCGTTGAAACAAAACTGTGTCGCGTTTATGATCAGTGACCTGCGCCTGCCAAATCTCGACGGCATTACCTTGCACACTTTCGTGTCCGTTTCCCTATATCGAGGTTAAGTTTTGCAAATTCGAGCAGGCGCATCTCAGCGGGATGCGCCCGTTTTTTTCCGCCTTACAGAATTGTAAGTTTCCCGAAAGCTCGCCGCCATTTCCCTCGAGTCTATTGATTACAGAAAGCAACGGTGTCGAAGTGATGCCGTAAGAGTAAAACAAAATAAATGACCGACAAAATTGAAAGTTTATGAAAAATAATCAATGGAATCCGCAAGTAAAAGACCATGACTCGAACGTGGCCACGATGTTCGTCGAGCGGGATGCCCATGCCGGTGTCGCGCACGCGCACGGTCACGCGACCGGATTCAACGGCGCCGGCGAGGCGGATCTGGCCGCCGCTGGGCGAGTATTTAATTGCGTTGTCGAGCAAGTTGGCGAAGGCTTGGCGCATCCGGGTGGCGTCCACGAACGCTTCGCACGGCTCCTGCAAATCGGTGGCGACGGTGATGCGCTTTTCTTCCGCGACGAGCTCGTAGAGTTCGACCACATTTTTCAGCAGCGAGGTGATCGAGGTTTTTTCGAGATTAAGTTTCATCACGCCGGCTTCGGCTTCAGTGATGTCCATGAGCGCGGTAAGCATGGTGAGCACGCGGTCGGATTCTTCGACGCAATCGGCCAAGGCGTCGCGCGCGGCGGGATCGGGCGTGGCTTGCACGGCCAGTTCCGCCGTGCCCCGCAGGCGCGTGAGCGGCGTGCGCAGGTCATGCGCGACGTTGTCCAAAGCTTCGCGCATGGTTTGAATGAGCGCCTGGTTCTTGTCGAGCACGCGGTTGAACTGCCGGGCAAGCTCCGCCAATTCAGTCTGCCGGACGCTGGCGGGGACGCGGGCGGAAAGATTGCCGGTTTCAATGATGGCGCGAGCCGTGGCCACGACTTCGCGCACGGGTTTGGTCGCGCGATGCGCAAACCATGCGCCGCCGAGCAAGCCGAGCAACAGCGTGGGCGTCATCACGATCAGGAAGTCGCGGCGGAACAGTTGGAAAAAAATCGCCCGGCTATTGGTGCTGCGGCCCACTTGCAAAACCGAGCCATCGGGCAAACGCATCGCGGCGACCGTAAAATCGCTTTGTTCATCTTTTGGAATGCGCAGCCAGGCGAGGCGGGATAAATCGCCGCCCTGATCCAGGGCCGAGGTGTCGAATTGCACCCAATCTTCGGGAGCCGTCAGCAATAACACGCTGCCTTGTTGGCCGGACAGACGGATGAAAAAAGATTTGACCTTGCCCGCATCGCGGCTGCGTTGGACGAGGTCTTGCAATGCGGGAAGACCACCGCTGTCATAGACCGCTGCGCATTCGCGGAGCCGGGCCTCGATGATTTCGCGGTCCTTGCCTTGCAGCGTTGCCGCCAGCAGCAGATAAAGCAGGCCGAAGAGAATTACCGTGCTTAAAATGAACAGCGTTGCATAGCCGACGCTCAGGCGAAACGTGAAACTGTGCGTCAAACGGTTAAGCGGTTTTGAGGACATAGCCGACGCCGCGAATGGTTTGGATGAGTTTCGCGGCAAAATCCTTGTCCACCTTCGCACGCAACCGGTGAACGAGCACGTCCACGACGTTCGTTTGCGGGTCGAAGCTGTAATCCCAGAGATGCTCCAGAATCATGGTCTTGGTGACCACGCGACCGGGATGGCGGAGCAGCAGTTCGAGCAGGGCGAATTCACGGGCTTGCAATTCAATCTTTTGTCCGTTGCGTGTCACCTCGCGCGTGAGCAGATCCATCGTGAGATCGCCGGCGGAAAGTTTTGTCGGCTCGGTCGTGTGGGTGGCGCGGCGGATGAGCGCCTGCACGCGGGCCAGCAGCTCGGAAAACGCAAACGGTTTGGTGAGGTAATCATCGCCGCCGGCCTGCAGTCCTTTCACCCGGTCATCCACGCTCGCCTTCGCGCTCAAGATAAGCACCGGCGTGTGGATTTTTTCCTGCCGCAACTGGCGCACCAGTGAAAGGCCGTCAAGTTTGGCAGCATGATGTCGAGCACAGCCGCGTCGTAAGTGACCGCACCGGCCAGCGCGAGACCTTTTTCACCATCGGCCGCATGATCCACGGCGAAGCCATTTTGCTTCAGCCCGTTGACAACGAACGAGGCGATCTTGCTGTCATCTTCAATCACTAGCATGCGCATAATTTAAGTAAAGCCAGCGTATCCGAAACGAGCACCCCTAGACATGCTTAAAGGGTTCGCCTTCAGGGCTGGCATGACCCAGGCAAGCCAGCCTTAAAAACCAACGAGCGGCCGGAACTACCGCCGTGGCTCGGTGAACAGTTTTTCAGCATTCATAAATTATGATGCAAATGTGCGAGGAATAAACCGGCCGCCATCACGATGAAAATCAAGATTGCGGAAAAAATTATTGCGCGATTTTTATCGAGCCAGAGTTCCACGCTGAATTTTTTTGCACGCTGATCAAAATTTCCATGCGCGCCAAAATCACGTTCCACCGGCGCAAACAAATTGTCCGGCTGGTCGGGATTTTTCGGCTCGTTCGTCTGCTGCGAATTGAAACCAGTGCGCGCCAGATGCCGGTCCAAAAATCCGGGCGCAATTTTATTCACCACGATCGCCTCGAGCGTCGGCAGGCCGACATAAATTTCCCGGCGCTGATGCGTCGCGGCAAAAACAACCGCTGCGGCCGCGACCTCTGGCTGAAAAATCGGCGGCACCGGCTGCGCCTGGTTCGGCAAACGGCTTTTCACCCAGCCGAATTGCGGGGTGTTGACAGCGGGCATTTCCACGATACAGACATGGATGTTTTTTTGGTCGTGAAGGAGTTCGCAGCGCAGCGAATCCGTGAAGCCTTCAATCGCGTGTTTGGCCGCGCAATAAGCCGATTGCAACGGGATGCCGCGATAGGCCAGCGCCGAGCCGACTTGCACGATCACACCGCGATTGCGCGGCCGCATCCGCCGCAGCGCCGCTTGCGTGCCCCAAACGTAGCCGAGATAAGTGACCTCCGTGACGCGCCGAAATTCTTCCGGCCGCGTCTCGATGATCGGCGAAAAAACCGAGGCCATCGCGTTGTTGATCCAGAAGTCAATCGGGCCAAATTCGTTTTCCAGTCTAGCCGCCGCCGCTTCGACGGCTTGAGCGTCGGCCACGTCCGCCATCAAAATCAATCCGCGTCCGCCCAGTTTTTCCACGTCGCGCTTCGCACCTTCGAGCCCGGCGCGCCCGCGCGCGAGCAGGCCGATGTGCCCGCCGCGCTTCGCAAAAGCCTGGGCGGTTGCGCGCCCGATTCCAGCGGAGGCGCCGGTGATCATCACGATTTCGGCTTTGGAATTTTTAATGTTCATGGCCGATTTTTCCACCAGCATGTTTTGTTTTTTGCAGCCGGTATTTCGACTGCGATGAACAGCAAAGCATTTTTTCTTGGCGCCCGCGCGGCAGCAAAAAAAAATTCCGCACGTTCAAGCGCTATGTTTAGAACAATAGCGGCTCCACATTTAGCCGGTATTGTGCCAACAGAAATCTTCCCGCGACACCCCCGTGGCGCCGCATTATTGGGAAAAAATTTGCATGCAGAAAATCAAAAACGGCTTTTTGCATGACCGGCTTGAAAAATGCACTTGGCAAATGACCACGCGGTGGGATTTAAAAATTTATTGCCGGATCGGACAATCCAACAATTACGGCGCTGATTTTGGCAAACCGACATCGCAATGGAGTTGTCCCCGAGTTTGAAAGGTATCTTGGACGATTATATTACGCGAATATGCAAGCTATGCAGCAGCCCATCACCATCGTCACGCCCAGCCCCAAATTTGGCAGAGCTTGAGTTTTTGTAAAGGGCGGCCAAACGCACGAAGAACAACATGCATTCGCGGTAAACGCTTCCGCTTTTTCCAACTAAAATGACTGCTAAAAATTTCTTCAGCACAGCGGCCATTTTAAGTCCCCTCGGCAGCCTCAAAGCTATTTGCCAAACATTTTTCAAAAATGTTATTGAACTGTTAATATGAATAAATTGCCTTCACGCGCGGGTTCGTCATGGTTTAAAACTCGACCTAGTCGTTAGGACAAGGTCCAAAGCGGTCGTAAAATTTAATCCAGATGTTCTGTCGAACCCCTGAGTAACAATGACGCCTGCAGAAAATTGCTTTCCAAAGGAGCAGAAGAAACAGTAAATGTATATTGTATAGACGACGCAAGCGACCCGGTAGTGAACAGCGAGATCGGCCGGTCAGTAGCACGCTGAATTGGTAACAATTGGTAACACGCCACATGCATGTTGACACCTTTTCGTGCAAAAACTCCGTCAAACTCGGTTTCTATACGCCTTAATTATGAATAATTTGCTATGATTAAAAATTCCGGCCTCCTGCTTCAAACCACTTCGCTCGCTCCATTTTTTCCCAAGAAAACGTGGTGATGTGTTTTTCTGGAGTTTGCGACAAATTTTAACTGCGGCAGGTGAGAAATTTGCTCGCGCGCTGTTGCATCTCTGAATTCAAATGGGTGTCCGTTTGTAAAAAAAGTTCATCACCTAAAAATTTATGAATAAAACCGTCAAGAAAGTTGGAATCCTGACCGCCGGCGGCCTCGCTCCGTGCTTGAGCGCCTCGATTGGTTATTTGATCGAGACTTATTCGCGCAAAGCGCCGAAGGTGGAGATTATTTGCTACGTCAACGGTTACATGGGCCTGCTGCAAGGCAAGAGCCTCAAAGTCACGCCGGTGGTGCGCAAAAATTGGCAGGCGCTCGTGGAACACGGGGGCAGCCCCATCGGCAACAGCCGCGTGAAGCTGACGAATGTGAAAGATTGTTTAAAGCGCGGGCTGGTGAAGGAAGGTCAGGACCCGCAGAAAGTGGCGGCCGACCAGTTGATCCAGGACGGCGTGGATGTGTTGCACACCATTGGTGGAGACGACACGAATACGGCGGCGGCGGACCTGGCGAAATTTCTCAAGACGAACAATTACAATCTCACGGTCGTCGGGATGCCCAAGACCATTGATAACGATGTGATTCCAATCCGCCAAAGTCTTGGCGCGTGGACGGCGGCCGAGGAAGGCGCGCATTATTTTGCGAACGTCGTTTCCGAGCACAACGCGAATCCGCGCATGTTGATCATCCACGAAGTCATGGGCCGCAACTGCGGCTGGCTCACAGCCGCGACCGCGCTCGAATACCGCAAGATGATGGGCGCGATGAGCTTTTTGCCCGACCTCGGCTTGAGTCCGGAGCGCCGCGATGTCCACGGCATTTTCATTCCCGAAATGGCGCTCGACATCAAGGGCGAGGCCGCGCGGTTGCGCAAGATCATGGACAAACAGGATTGCGTGAATCTGTTTATTTCCGAAGGCGCCGGCGTGTCAGACATCGTCGCGCAAATGGAAAGTCGCGGCGAAGAAATTCCCCGCGATGCGTTCGGGCATGTCCGGCTCGACAAAGTGAACGTCGGCGCGTGGTTCTCCAAGCAATTCGCGGAATTGCTCGGCGCGGAAAAAACGCTCGTGCAGAAGAGCGGTTATTACAGCCGCGCCGCCGCCGCGAACGCCGCCGACCGCAAGCTCATCAAACGTTGCGCCGTGAAAGCCGTGCAATGCGCGCTCGCCGGCAAAGGCGGCGTGGTGGGCGAAGACGAAGCCCACGGCGATCAACTTCGCGCGATCGAATTCGAGCGCATCAAAGGCGGCAAGCCATTTGACATCAAAACCAAGTGGTTCGGACAATTGCTCAAAGACATTGGCCAACCGCTGGGCAAGGCCGTCGAAGTGAAGCACTGATTCCGTTAAGTGATTTTAGTGTGGCGCCCGCATTCGTCAGCGCCCGAAAACGGATGGCAACGGGCATCAGGCTTAAAAATCTGCCGGGCCATTAAAGTGCGCCGCAGCGCTTGCGTCCATCGCGCAGCCGGATAGTCTTGACGCCAAGGTGGGCGACGGTCAAATCCCGCCGAACTTCAACCAACAACCAAGCACAAAATCTATGGCTGTTCCCGTCCAACTCACCACCAACGTCCAAAACGAAACCTTCGGCGGTGTCACCTATCACATCGAAGGCGAACTGGTGCCGGCGCTGCATATTGAATTGAGCCACACCGGCGTTTATTTCGAGCACCACATTTTGCTCTGGAAAGATCCCGCTGTGCAGATCGCGCTGCATCCGATGAAAGGTGCGTTCAAGCGCATGCTCGCCGGCATGCCGTTTCTGCTCACCGGCGCAAGCGGGCCGGGCCGCATCGCCTTCAGCCGCGATGGCGCGGGCCACGTCTTCGCCCTGCATCTCAAACCCGGTGAAGGCGTGGACGTGCGCGAACATCAATGGCTCGCCGCGACCGACAACGTGGAATACACCTTCTCGCGCGTGCGCGGCGCGGCGAACATGCTGCTCGGCGGCACGGGATTTTTCATCGATACGTTTTCGTGCGCGGCGCGCGAAGGCATTTTGTGGCTGCACGGTTTCGGCAATGTTTTTGAAGTGACGCTCGCGCCGGGCGAGGCGATCGACATTGAGCCGGGCGGCTGGATTTACAAGGATCGCTCGGTGCAAATGCAGACGATGTTTCAAAAACTCTCCACCGGATTTTTTGCCAGCGCCGGCCAGATTGTCTGGAATCGTTTCACCGGCCCGGGAAAGATCGCATTGCAAACGATGTATTATCACATGGACGGCGGCGAATAACGCCCGCCGCGAAATTGGTGGTATCGGCGCGGCGGATTTGATGCGAGAATCAAACGTCCGTTTTTCATCGTGAACATTGCCTCCGCCATTTTTGAATGCAGCGCGCCCGACCTCGCCGCGTGTCCCGACGAGTCGTTGCCGGAATTCGCCTTCATCGGCCGCTCCAACGTCGGCAAATCCTCGCTGCTGAATCTGCTCGCCGGCCAAAACGGCTTGGCGCGCACCTCGCCCACGCCGGGCTTCACGAAGCTGATCAATTTTTTCACGATGAACCGGACGTGGCGGCTCGTAGATCTGCCGGGCTACGGCTTTGCCGAAGGCGCGAAAAAAGCCAGCGCGAAATTCAACCGCGCCGTCATGAATTATCTGGAGCACCGCCCGAATCTCTCGCTCGTGTTCGCGCTGATTGATTCCGAATTGCCGCCGCAGGAAATGGATGTGGAATTCATCGGCTGGCTCGCGCACCACGCCGTGCCGTTCGTGCTGGTTTTCACCAAGACCGATAAATGCGCGCCCGCCGTCGTGACGGCGAACATCGCGGCTTTCAATGGGCGCATCGCGGAATGGTTCACGCAGCCGCCGGCGAGTTTCCGCTGTTCTGCCAATGCGAAACATGGCCGCCACGAACTGCTCGCGGTGATTGACGAATTGCTGGTGGCGATTCAAGCCGAGTCCGGCTCGCTGGCAAGCGACCCCGAAGCCGCTGCCGAAAGTTCTCCGACAAAAAAGAAGTTGAAACAGTTGCCCAAAAGACGGCCCGACATTGACGCTGCGCGGCCGTGGTGAGCCGCTTCATTTCGCCGCGCGAATTTTTCCCAACACCGCGCCGCTCAAAAAATTTACGCCAGATTGCCCGAACGGTTCATCAACTGCGTTTTAAATTCCGCCAGTTGATCGTCGTAATAATCCAGCGATTTCTGCGTCGTCGTCACGCTCAAATCATAATTCACCAGCGTGACCATCGTGCTGTAAGTCGCCGTGTCGTGCAACGGAATCACGGCGCGGATGCCGCCCGCCGGCCCGAGCCGCGTGTAGCAATCCTGTTCGTGCAACTGCTTTTCCACGATGACACGATAACCCAGTTTGCCCAGAAACATCGGGTAGGAATTCGTCGTGATCAGCGCGGCGTTCATCAGCGCGTCATCCTTGCCCAAATGATTAAGCACGGCCTTCAGGGGTTTGAATTCGGTCCGTGCCAGAATGCGGCCGAACCGCTGCGGTTCGGTTTCCTTGTCGGGAACCGGGCTGGCGACCGGCGCGGTGGCGGCTGGTTTTTTGCTCATAAAAATTTGGGAGAAAACCGTTTCTGATCCGGCTCGTCGGGCGGGAACAAATCCAGTGTCGGTCAAAATCATCGGAAAGTCCACGAATGGTTTGCGCGCTCGCTTGCGCTTTTTTTGTTTCGGCCTAGCTTGTCCGCGCTATGGAAAAAAATTCTTCGCCGATTCCGCAGTTGTTTCAACCGCTCACCTTGCGCTCCGTCACGCTGCGCAATCGCATCGGCGTCTCGCCGATGTGCCAGTATTCCGCGACGGACGGCGTGGCGAACGACTGGCATTTCGCGCATCTCGGTTCGCGCGCGGTCGGCGGCGCGGGCATCGTCATCGTCGAAGCCACCGGCGTCGCGCCCGAAGGCCGCATCACGCCGGGCTGTCTCGGATTGTGGAACGAAAAACAAATCGAGCCGCTCGCGCGCATCGCGCACTTTGTGAAAACGCACGGCGCTGTCGCCGGGATCCAAATCGCGCACGCCGGTCGCAAGGCGTCCGCCGCGCTGCCGTGGCAAGGCGGTGCGCATTTGTCCGATGCACAAGGCGGCTGGGAAACCATCGCGCCGAGCGCCATCGCCTTCGGCGGCGATTTGCAAAAAATTCCGCGCGCGATGACCGAGGCGGATATTCTCCGCGTGCAAAATGATTTTGTTGCGACGGCAAAACGCGCGCTGACCGCCGGTTTTGAATTTTTGGAACTCCACGCCGCGCATGGTTATCTGTTCAACGAATTTCTTTCGCCGCTCGCCAACCAGCGCACCGACCAATACGGCGGCAGTTTTGCGAATCGCACGCGGCTGTTGCTCGACACCACGCGCGCGGTGCGGAAAATCTGGCCGGACCATTTGCCGCTGGCCGTGCGCATTTCGGCGATTGATTGGAAAGAAGGCGGCTGGCAAATCGAGGACAGCATCGCGCTCGCAAAATTATTGAAGACCGAAGGCGTGGACTTGGTGGATTGCAGTTCCGGCGGCGTGGTGCCCGACGCGAAAATCACCGTCGCGCCGGGCTACCAAGTGCCGTTCGCGGAAAAAGTCCGGCACGGCGCAAATATCCCCACTGCCGCCGTCGGCTTCATCACCGAGCCAAAACAAGCCGAGGACATCATCGCTCGCGGCCAGGCCGATTTGGTCTTGCTGGCGCGACAATTCTTGCGCGACCCGTATTGGCCTGCGCACGCGGCGCGCACGCTCGGTTACAAAATCACGCCGCCGAATCAATACGCCCGCGCGTGGTGACGCGGCGCGAGTTTTCGTGGACGGCATTTTGCGCGTTCAGTTTTTTCAAGTCTTTTGGCAATTTCCAACGGGCACAATCATTGACTTTGTGCGCGCGGCGAACTTCAATGAGTTAATGAAGCAAATCGTTTTTATCGCGGCGCTGACGTGCATTGCTCTTTTCCCACCGGCAACCGCGCGGGCGCAGACCAATCAAATCACGACGGCGGCGAGCGCGGCGGATCGCGAAAAGGCGACTTTGGAAAAGCATATCAAACCAGTGCTGGCAGCCCTGCATCTGAGCGACGTGGATGCGGCGGCCAAAGTTCACGAAATTCTCGCGGCCCAACTTCAAGCACTGAGCGTCTGGCATGCGCAAAATGACTCGCAGCTCAAGGCGCTGTGGAACGAATTCAACAAGGCGCGCTCCAAAATGAACGTGACGAACGCCGACGCGGCGCTGGCGAAAATTGACGGCGTGTATGCGTCGTTCAAAACGCAGCACGAAAAATTTCTGGCCGGTCTGTCGGCGGTGTTGACGCCGGCACAAGTCGAGGCAGTCAAAGACGCGCTGACCATCAACAAGGTGGAAGTGACTTACAATGTTTATCTCCAGATTTTCCCGACGCTGACCGGTGCGCAAAAGGCCGTCGTGCTGCAAGACCTCAAAGACGCCCGCGAACAGGCGATTGATTGCGAGGCGATGACGGAAAAATCCGCGTTCTTCAAAAAATATAAAATCAAAATTGAGGACGATTATCTGACCGCGCAGGGCTTCGATCCGAAACAGGCGCGCAAAGATTTCGCCGCGAAACAAAAGGCGGAGGCGGCAACCAAGTCGACGGACGACAAATAATCTTGCGGGCGGGCGGCGGCGAAAAAATTCCGCGCGCTAATTTCGCGCTTCATCTTCTCTTAAGGTGGGCTGTGCAATTTTTGCGCATGAAAGCAAACCTTGCCCCCAACTTCGCGCGCAGCGCCGCCACTTTCATCCTCGCGTTGCACTTCACGGCCACGGCCGCCATCCCGACCACCATCGCCCCGAGCGCGACCTTGAGTCTCGTCCAAACCAATGCCGGCGTGACGAGCCTGACAATCAGCAACGCCGGCGACCAGTCTTGGATCATCCAAACTTCGACCAACCTCACAAGCTGGACCGAACTGGAAAACGTCCAGATTTTCAACGGCACCTACCAGCGGCATTACACGAACACGGCGAACGAAATTTTTTTCTATCGCGCCTTCTATGATGCCTCGCGGCAGACCAATGCCATCGCCACGACGAATGCGCTGTTGCTGCCGACGACAGTTTACAATTACGCCGCGCCGGTTTTGCCCGCGAGTTTTTCGGTCAATCCCATTCTGGCCGAGGACAACACGCCGGCGAACAATCCGATTACCGACGCCGGCGCGACGCTTGGCCGGGTTTTGTTTTACGACAAGCGGCTTTCGACGAACCAGACCATTTCGTGCGCATCGTGTCATCAGCAGGCGTATGCGTTTGCCGATCCGCGCCAGTTCAGCGTGGGATTCAACGGCAGCAACGGCACGCGCAACGCAATGGGCCTGAGCAACGCGCGGTGGTATCAGCGCAAACATTTTTTCTGGGACGAGCGCGCCAACACGCTGGAGGACCAGACGCTGATGCCGATCCAGAACCCGATTGAAATGGGCATGACGCTCGACGTGCTGACCAACCGCCTTGCCACCGTGCCGTTTTACACGAATCTCTTCACCGCCGCCTTCGGTTCGCCGGCGATCACCACGAACCGCGTTTCCTTCGCGCTCGCGCAATTTGTCCGTTCCATCGTCTCGGTGAGTTCCAAATACGACATCGGGGCGACGAATAATTTTGCGAATTTCACCGCGCAGGAAAATCTCGGCCGCCAGCTTTTTTTCGGCCAGACCGGCAATCCGCCGCCGCCCTGCGCGATCTGCCACGCCACGGATAATTTTGTCCCGACAACCACGCTCAACAACAACGGGCTGGAATTTCCGTATGTGGATTTGGGCGTCGGCGGCATCACCGGCGTCACGGCGCAAAATGGTTTGTTCAAAGTGCCGTCGCTCCGCAACATCGCGTTGACCGCGCCTTACATGCACGACGGCCGGTTTACAAATCTCGCGCAGGTCGTCGCGTTTTATAATTCCGGCGTGGTCAGCGGCCCCAATCTTTCGCCGCCGCTGGTGGGTCCGGGCGGCCAGCCGTTGCGGCTGAATCTTTCGACGGCGCAACAGGCCGCGCTCGTCGCGTTCCTCAATACGCTCACGGACACGAACCTCGCGGCCGATCCCAAATTGTCCGACCCGTTCAACTACGGGAATTGAAAAAGTGAAAAACTTATCGCGCTGCTCCGGGTTTCAGGTTTAATTTTTCCCCATGAAGAAAAATTATTTGTTCGCGCTCAGTTTCCTGCTGCTCGCCGGCTGCTGCTGCACGTCGCCGCACGCGCAAAAAATCAACACGCTCACCCGCGCGGAAAAAGCCGCCGGCTGGAAATTGTTGTTCGACGGCCGGGATTTTTCCGGCTGGCACAATTTCAAGCAGGACGGTGTGCGTCCCGGCTGGCAGGTGAAAGACGGCGCGCTCGTCTGCGTGGACCCGCACAACGCGGGCGACATCGTGACGACGGACAAGTTCGACTGGTTCGAGCTGCAACTGGATTACAACATTTCCGTGGCCGGCAATAGCGGCATCATGTTTCACGTCACCGATGACGGTCCGAAAGTTTGGGCGACCGGTCCGGAATTTCAGCTCGAAGACAACGTGAAGGCCGCCGATCCGATCCGCTGCGGCTGGCTTTACGCGCTGTATCAACCGCCCATTGATCCGGCGACCGGGAAAATTCTCGACGCCACCAAGCCGGTCGGCGAATGGAACCACGTCCGCCTCGTCATCAGCCCGGACAAATGCGTCCACGAAATCAACGGCGTGAAATATTTTGAATACGTCCTCGGCAGCGACGATTTCAACGCGCGCGTCGCCCAAAGCAAATTCAGCAAGATGCCGTTTTTCGCCAAGGCCACCAGCGGCTACCTCGCGCTGCAAGGCGACCACGGCTCCGTTGCGTTCCGCAACATCAAGCTTCGGCCGCTGCCGGCCAAACCCTGACGCGCTTCAAACGTAGAGATAAACGTAGAGCGAAAATGCCACCGCCGCCGTGCCGGCCGCCGCGGCGATGGACCACAGAAAGCTTCGCTGCCGCGCCGCCAGCGCAAACGTGGAGATGATCACCGCCATCTGCGAGGCGAGCATTCCGTAGAAAAATTTCGCGCTGCGCCGGTGATGTTTCTCCGCCGAATAATTATTCTCGCGCACCTGCAATTCATACACGCTCGCGACCGCCATGTTCAATTTCGACTCCGCATCGTAGCGCGCGGACGTGTAACGCAAGCGTGCGGCGGAAAAACTGCGGAACGCATTTTTGTCGCCCGCCATGAGCGATTCGTCAAATTTATCCGACGCCTTGTTGATGGACTTCGTGGCGTTGTCGAACGCCGTCGCCGCATCCTGCGCGGCATTCAGCGCCGCGGCCAGTTGCGCGGGCGTCACATTTTTCAACGCGGCGGCAATCTCGGTTTCCGATTTGGAATTTTCCAGCGCGGCCAGCGCCGCCTGCACGCCGTCGTCAAATTTCGCGGGCGCGGCTTCGGGAATTTTATTTTTTGTGAACGCCGCCACCGTGGCCGCATCCGCGTCCGCCAAAACGCCCGCATCGAGAGGCGTCACGTCGCTCGTGGCCGCGAGCAGATCCAGCGTGTTGTGCGCGACGGCGCTGCGCAATTTTTTGGCCTGATAATAACTCCACTGGTCGCCGGCCTTGGATTGCAGTTGGGCCGCCATCGCGCGGTCGTATTGCGCCTTGGTCATTTCGCTGGACGCCAAGCCGGCGAGCATCGTGGCGATGACGGTCATCACGATGGGCGTGATGCCGAGAATTTTACCCCATTTGTTCGGCGGCAGGTCGGATTTGACCGCATCGGGAATTTGAATTTTTGGAGCCATAAGATTTTTCTTCTGGGGGCCAGCTTACACAAAAAATTATTTTGCGCCAGCCGGCAAAATGACAACGGAGGCTTGAGCTTTGCACGGGTTTGGCCTATCTCTGGCGCGTGTCAAATTTTCTCCAGCCGCCCGTTTCCATTCCCGCGTCGGCCCAAAATGCTGCGCCGGAAAATCTGGTTTAAAATGGATGCGATTTGGAAAAATTCTTCGCTGATTGCGCAAACGCAGTTGCTTGTGCGCAGCTTGAAACACTGGACCGGCCGCGAATTGCTAGCGGGCCATTTTGCGCCGGAAATGCTCGCCGAAAAATTATTTCACGCGCCGTTCGTCGTCGTTTCGCATGGCACGGAAGCCGATCCGGTTTTGAATTACGGCAACGCCGCGGCGCTCGCGCTCTGGGAAATGCCGTGGGCCGAACTCACGCGCACGCCGTCGCGCCTGACCGCCGCGGCGCCCAATCGCGACGAACGCGCGCGCCTGCTCGCCGAAGTGACCGCGCACGGTTTCATTGAAAATTACTCCGGCATCCGCATCTCCAAAAATGGCCGTCGCTTCCGCATCGCGCAGGCGACCGTCTGGAATCTGCTGGCGGAAAAGGGCGAGCCGCGCGGGCAGGCGGCGATGTTTTCGCAGTGGGAATTCCTTTGAGCTTGCCGCGCGGCGAATTAACCTTGTCGCCGATCATGGACGCGCCGCCCAACCAACCCGCCGAAGCTCGCGAGCGAAAAATAATTTTTTGCCTGGGCCTGCTCGCCGCCGCGCACGTCGCCTTTTTCTCCGCCGCCTTCCCGTTTTTCAACGTCGTGGACGAGCCGTTTCATTTCGATCTGGTCGTGCGTTACGCGCAGGGCGAGGTGCCGCGCGCGATCTCGCCGGCCGCCGCCGAGTCATTGCCGTTCATCGCCATTTACAGCACACCCGAATATATGTGGAACACGGCCGATCCGATGCCGCGACCGGCATGGACGCAACCGATGTCCGCCAGCGCCGAAAATCTGCGCGCGATGGAAGAAGGCTGGCGCGCGAAAGTCAAAAATCATGAAGTGTCGCAACCGCCGCTGTATTATTCCCTCGCCGGTGCCTGGTGGCGGCTCGGGAAACTGATGGGGCTGGACGGCGGCCGCCTGCTTTACTGGCTGCGCTTCTTGAATGTCCCGCTCGTCGCCGCCCTCGCCTGGCTTGGCTGGCTCACCGCCAAAACAGTTTTTCCGGAAAATAAATTCATTCGCTTCGCCGTGCCGGCACTGGTCGCGCTGATGCCGCAGACGGCGTTTTATTCCATCAACAACGACGTCCTTTCGCCGCTCACCTTTGGCGCGGCGTTTTGGCTGCTTATAAAAATCTGGAACGCGGAAAAAATTTCCCCCCGGCTCGCCGCCGCCACGGGCCTCGCGCTGGCCGCGACTTTTCTCAGCAAAATGAGTAATCTGCCGCTGCTCGGTGTCGCCGGGATTTTTCTCGCCGGAAAAATTTTTCAACTGACGCGAGCGGAAAAATTGCGCGCGGCAGTTGCGCCGTTGGGAATTTTGGCCGTGTGCGCCGGCTTGCCCGCAACCGCTTGGATGGCGTGGTGCGAAATCAACTTCGGCGATTTCACCGGCTCGGCGCAGAAAGTCCAATTCCTCAACTGGGCGCCCAAGCCGCTGGCCGATTGGTTTCATCATCCCATTTTCACGCCGCACGGACTCTGGTATTTCATCAGCAAAAATCTCGCGACCTTGTGGCAGGGCGAATTTTTGTGGCACCGCCAGCCGCTCGCGCTGCCCGCCGTGGATTTGACTTATGTTTTGCTGACGCTCACGTTGCTGGCCTGCGCCTTGATCTCGCTGTTGAAACACGGGGCGCCGCTGCCCAACGCTGCCCGCGTCGCGCTCTGGTTTGGCTTCGCCGGCCTCGCGGCGTTGTTCGCCTTCTTCGCGCTGCTCTCGGTGAAGTTTGATTTTCAGGATTGTTTTTACCCGTCGCAGGCGCGGCCATTTTTCGTGTCCGGCCGGCTGATGCTGGGTGCGCTGATTCCGTTTCTGCTGCTGCTGACGTTCGGGCTGGATCAGGCGTTGAAAAAATTTGGCGACGCGGTGAAATTCGGCGTGCTGACGATTTTGCTGCTGGCCATGCTCGCGGCGGAGATCAGCATTGACTGGCAGGTTTTCCCGAGCGGCTACAACTGGTTTCACCAATGACCCGCCGCGCGGTCAGAACCACTTTTTCTTTTTGAAATAAAGATACGTCGCGACCGTGGACAAAACCATCGCGCCGGCCGCGATCGGATAGGCATGCGCATAATCCAGCTCCGGCATGTCTTTGAAATTCATCCCATACCACGTGCCGATCATCATCAGCGGCGTCGTGATGACCGTGATGAGCGTCAGCAGTTTCACGACTTCGCCCGTTTGATTGGACGACATGTTCAGATAAACCTGCAAGATTCCGGTCAGCGAATCCGTGTAGCCGTGCGCGAGCTCGCCGATGTGCAGCAACGAATCATAAACGTCGCGAAAATACGGCACGAGTTTCGGGCGCACCAATTTGAAGTCGCCGCGCGCGAACCGCGAGAGCACCTCGCATTGCGGGCCGATGATCTGCCGCAGATGCAGCACCTCTTTTTTGATCTGCAAAATCTTGTTCAGCGTTTCCGTGCTCGGCTTTTGCAATGCCTCCTGTTCCAGTTCCGCGATCTGCAAACCCAGTTCATCCAGCGCCGGCTTGTAATTATCCACGAGCGTGTCGAGCAGCGAATGCGCCACGCGGTCCGGCCCGCGCGCGATGCCCAGCGTGCCATTCACCGCGCGTTCTTCCACGCTGGACACGCTGCGCAACGGCTTTTCGTGATAGGTCACGAGAAAATTTTTGCCGAGAAAAAAATCCAGTTCGCTCGTCCCGAAACCGCCGGCCTGGCGGTTGTAATCTACCGCGTGGATCACCATGAACAGATACGGCGTGAACCGGTCGTCCTCCTTCGGCGAATATTCCTCCACCTTCGGCGACGGACTGGGCTGCACGCAATCCTCGATGGACAGCGGATGAAAATGAAAAATCTGCTCCAGCACTTCCTTCCATTCCGCCGCCGGCGGATTTTCCAGGTCCACCCACAAAAAAAGATTCGTGTCCGCCAGCAGCGTCGGCATCAAAAAAATCTCGATGTCCTTCGAGTGCAGCTTGCCCTGCGTCGTGAATGCGAATGAGCGGATCATGAAAAATTATTTTGGCGATTTTAGCTGTCGCACAGCCTAGGCGGAACCGCGTTCATGGCAAGTTCGTTTGCGCGCCACTTTGCTGCTTGGTTTTGCCCCCAAAAAAATGCTTTAATGACCATCGCCATTTTTATGGAAGACACGAATTCACTCATCGAACAGCGCAAGGCCAAGCTCGCCGCCCTGCGCGCCAAGGGCATCGACCCGTTCCAAAACAAGTTCACGCCCGGCGAAACCTGCGCCGAGGCGCGCGGCCATTACGTCGAAGGCCGCGAAGTTTCCGTCGCCGGCCGCATCACCGCGCACCGCGACATGGGCAAATCCATGTTCATTGACGTGCGCGACCAGAGCGGGCGCATCCAGGTCTACGCGCAGAAAAATGTGCTGGGCGACGAGCAATTCAGCATCTTCACGCACCTCGACCTCGCGGATTTTGTCGGCGTCAAAGGCACGTTGTTCACCACCAAGACCGGCGAAATTTCCATCAAGCTCGCGAGCTTCACCATTCTCGCCAAGTCGCTGCGCCCGCCGCCCGCGAAATGGCACGGACTTGAAGACACCGAGATCCGCTACCGCCAGCGCTACCTCGATTTGATTGCGAATCCCGACGTGAAGGACGTGATGCTCAAGCGCAGCGCGATCATCCACGAAATCCGGAATTTTTTCCACGAACGCAACTATGTCGAAGTCGAGACGCCGGCGATGCAGGCGATTCCCGGCGGCGCGGCGGCGCAGCCGTTCAAGACCTTTCACAACGCGCTCGGCTGCGAATTCTATCTGCGCATCGCGCTGGAGCTTTACCACAAGCGGCTGCTCGTCGGCGGCATTGACAAGCTGTTTGAGATCGGGAAAAACTTCCGCAACGAAGGCCTCTCGCGCCGGCACAATCCCGAGTTCACGATGCTCGAAGCCTACTGCGCGTTCGGCGATTACGCGACGATGATGGAAACGGTGGAGTCGCTCATCACGACGGTGGCGCAGAAAGTTTTGGGAACATTGAGTGTGAAAAGGCCTTGTCAAACAAACGTAAAAGGCATCATTGATGAATTGGTTCGTCGGCTTGAAGATTTGTCGAAAGAAACGAAGGAAATTTCAGAAGACAACAAAACTAGGCAGCAAGTCGCCGAACAAATTCGGAAAAACGTAGCTCCTTTGCTTGCTCAATTAGTCGAAGCGCGCGCAAACATCACTCCTGAAACTCCGATTGATGATATGCGTTTGAAAATTCGCCCGTTGATTCTTGAGGCAGGATTGGAGTTAGCGAAACAAATGACATCAGTTCAGAAAAGTGATGGAATGCTATTAAAAACGATACCGGACATTCCAAACCTTGATGATCCCATGGTGATCAGTTGTCTGAAAGTCGGGATTCAGCTCGGTTCTGGCTTACACCGGTTACAAGTTGAACTTGAAAATCCGACCATTGAACTTGGTCAGTGGAAACGTGCAAAATACAAAGATTTGATTCGTGAAAAAGTCGGCGCGGATTGGTTTGACATTTCGCCTGCCGAACGTCGCCAACGCGCACACGATAATGGAGCGGAAATCGGCAAGGAGTTTGAAGATTTTGAAGTCACGAACGCCGTGTTCTCCAAATTCATCGAGCCGACTTTGATTCAGCCCACGTTCGTCACGCATCTGCCCAAGGAACTCGTCCCGCTCGCCAAACTTTCGCCGGACGACCCGACGACCGTCGAGGTCTTCGAGTGCTGCATCAACGGCCAGGAAATTTCGCCCGGCTACACCGAGCAGAACGATCCCATCGCGCAGCGCGCCACGCTGGAACATCAGGCCGGCGGCGAACAACAGAAGCTGGACGAGGATTTTCTCGTCGCGCTCGAACACGGCATGCCGCCCGCCGGCGGCATCGGCATCGGCATTGACCGCCTGTGCATGATGCTCCTCGGCCAGGAAAGCATCCGCGACGTGATTTTGTTCCCGCAGTTGAAGCCGAAGTAAGGAACTCGTGCCATCCATCAAGCGGTCGCCCGTCGCGGTCGCGGAATGGGGCTTCGGCGGCTTGGAACTGTCTGTTTTTAGCCAGGCCAAGCCTTGCGGATGGCGCAATGGCCGTAAATATCTGGGGGAAAGCAGCTTTTATGGTGGGATTGGGCGGGGGAAAATTGGGGAAAGCTCCAAACAGATTGGGGAAAATGGCCGGCGAATTGGGGAGAATGGCAAAAATTATGGGGAAAGTCGTCGGCAGATTGGGGAGGGAGGCGGAAATATTGGGGGCGAGGCCAGAATATTTGGGGAGTGCTGTCGGCAAAATGGGGAACGGGGCGGAAAAATTGGGGACGGCCTTCCGCCAATGGGGGACGACGGCAAAAATAATGGGGGCAATCGCCGGCCGCGGCATGGACCACCTCGGCAAGATGTTCCCCGGCTAAAAAACTTTCGGGATGCGAGCGCGTTTCCTCGATGGAAGCCGAAACAAATCGGGCGGCACTGCGTTTTGCATTCGCACCGCTGCAATTTGCCCCCACGCCGATGCGTTTTCCCTGAAAAATGACGTCGCCCTTTCATGGCACATGCGATGCTAAAGTTGAAGCATGTCAAAAAATGAAAAAACTTCAGTGCGCGGTGATGTCGCCCAAGATGTGCACGGGCGCGGAAAAATCACCCAGGCGCTGGTCACGGAGGAAATGGTCGAGCAACGGGCGCGCGAGCTGGCCTTGATCGCCGGCCGCGAACCGAATCGCGTGACGGGATCGGATCGGATTCAGGCCAAGAAGGAATTGCTGGGCGATGTTTCGGCGGATGATCCGACGGATGACGATGACATTGTGCCCAGCGGCATGGGCGCGCCGCCGACCTCGACCGGGAAGCATACGAAAAATCATTTGCCGACGGATGACGAGGATGAAGCGCGGATGGTGCAGGAAGGCGTGGACGAGGCGGCGCATGATGAAATGTTGGAAGCGAGCAAATCGCAGGCGCAGCGCAACGGTTGAGGCGCGCGAATTTATTTGCCGGCCATGACCAAAGAAATCCCGCCCGCGAACTGGCAGATGTTTTGCGACTATTTCACGGAATCACCGCCCGCGTCCGTGGATATAAAATTCATTCAAGCCGACCAAGCGGAACAGGAACTGGCCCACGAAACGCCGTTGCAATCGCTGGTTTTTCAAAAACAAAACGGCGAATGCAGCGATGTGCTGGTGATGGAGACGGGGCAGCCGGGCGAACGGCCGGCGCGGCTGGAAATCGTCGAACCGATCCGGCTGGTGTTGCGGAAACGCACGGCACATTACGACGAATTGGAAATTCTGGCCGAAAGCGGTCTCATGAAACTCATTTTTCATCCCGGATTGACTGACGAGACGGTGGATGAACTCATGCAGACCCAATGAACGCCTTGATACGTCGCGCATTTTTTGAGAGAGTGCGCGCCCATGTTGACCGTTGCCGGCCTTTCTAAATCATTTGGTGGACGCGAATTGTTTGATGATGTTTCACTGAACATCATGGCGGGTGATCGTGTCGCCATCACGGGACCGAACGGCGCGGGCAAATCCACGCTCATCAAAATCATCCTCGGCAAAGAGGAGCCGGATGGCGGCAGCGTTTCATTTATTCGCGGCACGCGCGTCGGATATCTGCCGCAGGAAAGCGAGCCAGCCGGTAATGAAACTGTCTTGGAAGTCGCCATCCCGCACGAGCACGAGCACGACGGCCAATTTGTCGCGAAGGTGAAACAGATTCTCGCGAGCCTCGGTTTCAAGCTGACGGATTACGACCGGCCGGCGAAGGAAATGTCCGGCGGCTGGATCATGCGCGCGCATCTGGCGCGGCTGCTTGCGGACGAACCGGATTTGCTGATGCTCGACGAGCCGACGAACCATCTCGATCTCGAAACGCTCATCTGGTTTCAGGATTATTTAAAATATTATCCGGGCGCGATCCTGATGATTTCGCATGACCGGGAATTTTTGAACCATCTTTGCACGCACATCGCCGAACTGCGCGCATCCAAGATCATGCGCTACACGGGCAATTACGACGAGTATCTGGTGCAGCGCGCGGCGATGGAGGCGACGTTGATCGCGACGGCGAAATCGCAGCAGCGCGAGATTGACCGGCTGCAGGATTTTGCCGACCGCTTTGGCGCGAAAGCCAGCAAGGCGTCGCAGGCGCAGAGCAAGCGCAAGCAGATTGAGCGCATCAAGGAAGACATGGTGCAGATTCCCGACGGCCCGGAATCCACGATGGGTTTTCGTTTTCCACAGCCGCAGCGCAGCGGTCAGCGCGTGATCACACTGGAAAAAATTTCCTTCGGCTACAGCAAGGTCGCAACGCCGGCGGCGCACATTCTGGAGGACGAAGCGGCCCAGCCGACGCCGGACCATCCGCCGGTGAAGCTGCTTTACGAAAATCTGGATTTTGAAGTGGAACGCGACCAGCGCATCGTGCTCGTCGGCCCGAACGGCGCGGGCAAATCTACGTTGCTCAAATTACTCGCGGAAGTGCTCAAGCCGATTTCGGGCGTGCACAAGCTCGGGCACAACACGAAGTATGGCTACTTCGCGCAGCATCGCGCCGCGATGTTGAATCCCAAGCATACGGTCTTTCAGGAGGCGATGGACACGCCGCAACGCATCACCGAGCAGGCCATCCGCACGGTGCTCGGCAGCTTTCTTTTTCGTGGTGACGACATTTACAAACCGGTCAGCGTTTTAAGCGGCGGTGAAAAAAGCCGGCTCGCGCTCGTGAAGTTGTTGCTCGATCCGCCGAATCTTTTGCTGATGGACGAGCCGACGACGCACTTGGATCTGGCCAGTGTTGATGCGCTGATTGTCGCGCTGAAGCAATATCAGGGCACGCTGGTTTTCATCAGCCACGATGTGCATTTCATTCGCGCATTGTCCACGCACGTCGTGCGCGTCGAGGCGGGGCAACTCAAACATTTCGGCGGCGGCTACCAATATTATTTAGACAAGACGCAGCAGTCCGCGCGTTCCGCGCTGACGAGTTCGAGCCAGACGGTTTCCGCCGGGCAAAAAAGTTCCGAGCCGAAAGTGGATCGCAAGGAACAAAAAAGAATTGAAGCCGCGCAACGTCAGGCGCGCTCGAACAAAAAAACGGAAATTCAAAAACGCATCGCCGCGCTGGAAAAGGAAATCGCCGATCTTGAAGTCCGCGAGGGCGAGCTGGCGGCGGAATTGGAAAAGCCCGAAGCCTACGCCAACGGCGGTCGCGCCACGCACCTGAACCGCGAGCTGCTGAAGGTTACCGACCGGTTGCCGATGGCGACGGCGGAGTGGGAAAAAGCAAACAAGGAATTGGCGGACTTTGATGCTGCGACCAGCCCGCCCGCTGCCTGAACGCAAAATTATTTGCGGATTGAACGGTTTATGCCAGTGTGTCATCAAATAATGCTATGAAAAAAATCCTGTTGATCGTTTCAATTTTTGGGCTCGCCGGTTTGGCCGCGCGCGCGGATGACACCAAACCAGTGCCAGACAAATTGACCACTTGCCCGGTTTCCGGCGACAAACTTGAGGGCGACATGGGCAAGCCGTATGTGTTTGTTTACAAAGGTCAGGAAGTAAAACTCTGCTGCAAAATGTGCAAGGCGGACTTTGACAAAAACCCCGACAAATATATCGCAAAAATCCGCAAAGCCGACAAGCCAGCCAAGGATTGACCGGCAAAAAACAAAATCGGTGCGGCGAATTTGTGCCGGTTGACCGATAAACAAACTGTGAAGCTTGCGTTGACCATCGCCTTTAGCTGGTTCCTTCTTTTAGGACAGGCCGTGGTGTTCAACGTTCCGGCGGGCAATGCCAGTCATGCGGAAAAAAACTGCGCCTGCGGCGGCAACATGAGCTGCTGCCAAACGGCGTCCGTGCCGCAAGCGCCCGTGACCGCCGCGCCGGTCAGTTCACCAAATCAACTTTTGGTGCCCGTCCCGGCAGCGGTTCTTTTGGTTTTGCCCGTAGCCGGGACGGTTTCATTTTCATTCTCGCCTTTGCCTGTGCTCGCCGCGAGCCGTGCGCCGATTTTTGCGCGCAACTGCATCCGCCTGATCTGATTCTTCCGCGCTGACTCCCGTGGTGTGCCTTGCGCGCATGCGCAATTTCAGTTGCTTTTTCTCCGCGGCGCCTCAGCTCCCAAAAACTCCCCCCGTTTTGTGTCCGTGGAGATTCGTGTAGAAAAATTTAACCGAAAGAAAATTTATGAAATTAAAAATTATTTTGTTAGTTGCGTTAGTCGTTTCCGGGATTGGCGGTATCGCGTGCCGTCATGCTGCCACTTCGACCGCACGGTCGAAACCGTTGTATTACGCGTGTCCCATGCATCCATCGGTGAAGTATGACAAACCCGGCGCGTGCCCGATTTGCGGCATGAACCTGGAACCGGTTTACACCGAAAACGCCTACAAATCCGCCGGGCCGTGCGGGGCTGCCGGTTGCGCGGCACCAATTGCGACCAATAAACCGTAGGCGCATTATGAAATTAAAATTCTGGCTGCTGTTCATGCTGTTGTCGGCGGCTGCCGGTGGGATGTGGTATTCGAAAAACTATTCGCACACGCCTGCACTGTCGGCCGCGTCAGCAAAAGCCGAGCGAAAAATCTTGTATTACCAAAGCTCGATGCACCCGTGGATAAAGTCCGACAAGCCAGGCAAGTGCCCGATTTGCGGCATGGATTTGGTCCCGGTTTACGCGGGCGACGCCGGCATGGACATGGCTGGCGGCGTCACCCTCAAATCGAACAGCATCACCGCGCTCAACGTGCAGACCGTGGCCGTCACGCGCGGGCCGCTGGTGCATACGCTGCGCGTCGCAGGCACGGTCGTCGCAAGTTCGTGGACGGTGGCGTGGTTTGATTTCACCGCTTACGAACGCGATCTGGCGTGGTTGAAAATCGGCCAGACCGTCGAGGTGAGCGTGCCCTCCGCGCCCGGAAAAAGTTTTTCCGCGCAAATCAAATTGCACGGCACGCGCAGCGTCGCGGACGCGGATTTCGACCCAGCGACCGGCAGCACCAAAGTGCGCGCGGAATTTTCCGAGCCGCCGGTCGCCGCCGGCGATCTCGGCACCAAAAAATTATTCAACAACCTCTATGCCGATGGCTGCGTGATCGTGAATTTGCCGGATGTGCTCGCCGTGCCGCGCAGCGCCGTGCTGTCGCCCGGCGCACAGGCCGTGGTTTATGTGGACGCGGGCGGCGGCCATTACGAACCACGCAAAATTAAAACCGGTCGTGTCGGCGATGAACTGGTCGAAGTGCTCGACGGTTTGCACGAAGGCGAAAAAGTGGTGACGACCGGCAATCTGCTGATCGATGCCGAGACGCAAATTTCTCAAAGCGGAAGCAACTGACATGATCAATAATCTCATTGCCTGGTCGCTGCGGAATCGTTTTCTCGTGATTTGTGGCGCAGTGTTGGTCGCGGGTTTTGGCTGGCGCGCGTTGACGCACACGCCGGTGGATGCGATTCCCGACTTGAGCGAAAATCAGGTTGTGGTGTTTGCGGATTGGCCCGGCCGCAGCCCGCAGGAAGTCGAAGATCAAGTCACCTATCCGCTCTCGGTGAATCTGCGAGGCCTCGCCGGCGTGAAAAGCGTCCGCGCGAATTCCATGTTCGGCTTCGCGCTCGTCACGATTATTTTCGACGACAAAATTGACAACTACTTCGCGCGGTCACGCGTGCTGGAGCGGCTGAATTATCTCGGCAGCGCGCTGCCCGCCGGCGTCGAGCCGAAGCTCGGCCCGGACGCGACCGGCCTCGGCTGGGTTTATGAATACTATCTCGACGTTGATCCAAAAATTTCGCCGAATGGCGGCTACGACCTCGGCCAATTGCGCGCGATTCAAGACTGGTTCGTGCGCTATCAACTGAATTCCGTTTCCGGCGTCGCCGAAGTCGCGAGCATCGGCGGCTTCGCGCGGCAATATCAGATTCAAGTTTCCTCGCTGAAAATGCGCGACCGCAACGTGACGCTGACGCAAATCATGGATGCCGTGCGCCAGAGCAATTTGAATGTGGGCGGCAAAGTCATCGAGGAAAATGGAATGGAATTTGTCGTGCGCGGCCTGGGCTTGGTGAATTCAAATGAAGATTTGGAAAATATTTTTTTGCAACAAAACAACGGCACGCCGATTTATTTGAAAGACGTGGCGACCGTGCAGATCGGCGGCGATTTCCGGCGCGGCGCGCTGGACGTGGATGGACACGAAGCCGTCGGTGGCGTCGTCGTGATGCGCACCGGCGAAAACGCGATGCAAGTCATCCGCGACGTGAAAACGAAAATCGCACAAATTTCGCCAAGCCTGCCACCGGGCGTGAGCATCAAATCGTTTTATGACCGCAGCGAATTGATTGACCGCACCCTCGGCACCCTCAAGCACGCGCTGACCGAAGAAATCATTTTGGTCACGCTCGTCATCGTCATTTTTCTGTTTCATTTTCGCAGCATCCTCATCGTCGTGCTGCCGCTGCCGCTCTCGCTTTTATTTTCGTTCATCCTGATGCAGCAGACCGGCATCACGTCGAACATCATGTCGCTTTGCGGCCTCGCCATCGCCATCGGCGTGCTGGTGGACGCGGGCATTGTGATGGCCGAAAATGCGATCCGCCATTGCGAAATCGCGGAGAAAAAAAAGGGCGCGCGGCTTAACCAGACCGAGTCGCTCGCCATCACACTCGCAGCGGCGCAACAGGTCGGCCGGCCGATTTTTTTCGCGATGGTCATCATCATCCTGGCGTTCGTGCCGGTGTTCGCGCTGACCGGCCAGGAAGGAAAACTGTTTCATCCGCTCGCGTTCACGAAGACATTTGCGATGATCGGTTCGACCATTCTCGCGATCACGCTCGTGCCGGTTTTGTGTGCGACGTTGATTCGCGGACCATTTCATTCCGAGAATTCCAATCCGCTGATGAAACTCTTGCACGCGATTTACGATCCGATTTTGGACTGGGCATTGCGCTGGCGGAAAACGGTTGTCGGCAGCGCGCTGTTGCTGGTTTTAACCGCATTAACATTGGCGTTTGGCGTGCCGGAACCGATTCTAAAAAAACTTGCAACCTTCAATCCGCAACTGGCAACCAAACTGCCGCGCGGCCTGGGCAGCGAATTCATGCCGACGCTGAACGAAGGCAGTTTGCTTTTCATGCCGGTGCTGCTGCCGAGCACGTCGTTCGCGGAAGTGAAGCGCGTGATGGCGTGGCAGGATCAAGTCATCAAGCAGACACCGGAAGTCGTCTCGGTCGCCGGCAAACTGGGCCGCTCCGAAACGGCGACCGATCCCGCGCCAGTCGAGATGATCGAGACCACCATCATGCTCAAGCCGGAAGCGCAATGGCGCGCGGGCATGACGAAGGAAAAACTCATCGCGGAAATGGAGGAAAAATTATCGCAGGTGCCCGGCTACATTCCCGGTTTTTTGCAGCCGATCGAGAACCGCATTTTGATGATCAGCACCGGCATCCGCGCGCAGGTGGGCATAAAAATTCTTGGCGATAACCTCGACGCGTTGCAGCAAAAGGCGTTTGAGGTCGAGCGCGTCGTGCGAAAAATTCCCGGTGCGGTTGGCGTCGCCGCATCGCGCGCGCAGGGCAAGCCGTATCTCAACATCGAAGTGGATCGCACGGCGATGGCGCACTACGGCTTGCGCGCTGAAGATGTGCTCGACGTGGTGCAATCGGGTCTCGGTGGCGAAAATGTTTCCACCGCCATCGCCGGCCGCGAGCGCATTCCGATCCAAGTGCGTTTGCAGCGCAGCGAACGTGACGACATCGAGCGGCTCGGCGACGTGCTGGTGCCGACGCCCGCCGGAAAATTTTTGCCGCTCGGTTCCGTGGCAACCATCCGCCGTGAAATCGGGCCAAGCGAAATCGCCAGTGAAAACGGGCGTTTGCGCGTGTTTGTGCAGGCGAATGTCGAGGGCCGTGACCTCGGCGGCTTCGTGCAGGAAACGCAGGCGCGGCTCGCGAAGGAAATTGTTTTGCCGCCGGGCATGACGATTGAATGGAGCGGTCAATACGAAAATCAAATCCGCGCGCAAAATACATTGCGGCTCATCGTGCCGGCGGCGCTGTTCATGATTTTTATTTTGCTCTATGTCATTTACCACAGCGCGAAAGAAGCGGCGCACGTCATTCTCGCGGTGCCGTTCGCGCTGACCGGCGGCGTGTTTTTACAATGGTGGCTCGGCTACAATTTCAACGTCGCGGTCTGGGTCGGCTACATCGCGCTCTTCGGCACGGCGATTCAAACCGGCGTCGTGATGGTCGTGTATCTCGACGAAGCGGTGAAAAGGAAAATGGCGGAACTGGGCGATAAATTTTCGCGCGCGGATTTGATTCAAGCGGTGAAGGAAGGGGCCAAATTGCGACTGCGACCGAAGGTGATGACCGTGGCAACCATCGTCGCCAGTCTGCTGCCGATTTTGTGGAGCACGCGCACCGGCGCGGAAGTGATGAAGCCGCTGGCTGCGCCGGTGGTGGGCGGGATGTTGAGCAGCCTCGTCCATATCTTGATCGTCACACCGGTGATTTTTTGCTGGCTGCGCGAAAAGGAGTTGAAGCGCGCACTCGCTAAAAATGCGCCTTAAAAAATAATTTAGCCGCCGACCAGCGCCACTTTGCCTTCGGCCTTGGGCACGCCGCCCTTGCGTTCGACCGTCACGGCAAACTTATCCACCGAGGTCATGGGCATGTCCGGCTTGAAGGTGAAGCGCACGTTGCCTTTTTCATCCACCGAGAACACGCCGGCGTTGACGGGCGCGGGATATTTGTCGTTGATCACCCAAAGCTGATAATCCTTGTCGGTCGGCGCGGGCGCGAGATTTTGCACCACCAGCACGCCGCTCTGTTTGTCGTTGTCCCAGAGCGAAACGGCCAGCGCCTTGGGCGAATTGTCCAGGAGCGAACTCAACATCGCGATCCGCATCTGGGAAAAATCATCCTTTTTTTCCAGCGCGGCAATCTGGGTCGAGAGATTGGTGACGGCGCTGTTCAGATCCGCAGCCTGTTGGCGCAATCCCCCGGCTTCGAGCGCTTGGGCATTGGCCTGCCGGCGCAGGGCCTGTGCCTGCACAAATTGCACGGCGACAAGCACGGCAAAACCGCCGGCCACCGCCCACGGCAACCATGCAGACCGCAGTTGGTTCACCAAGTTCAGCAGCGAAAAACTTTCTGTGCGTTTGTGTTCCCCCTCGATTCGCGCCAGGATTTTGGTTTTCAGACGCAACGGCGGGGCAACGGTTTTTTCGGCGAGCGCAAAGCCGCTTGCCGCGTCGCGCAGTTCGCGCACCAAATTCTGCAGCTCGGCGTTGCCTTGCAATTCCAGCTCGAACGCACGATTTTCCTGCGGCGACATGGCGTCCGCCGCATACAGACAGGCATTTTCTTGAAGGCGCTCGTCCATCATAGCTTGCCCTCCAAGGTGTCGCGCAGTTTCATCATGCCCCGGCGGATGCGCGCTTTGATGGTGCCGAGCGGTTGCTGCAGGTTTTGCGAAATTTCGTCCTGCGTGAGTCCGCCGAAAAACGCGAGTTCAATGGCCGTGCGCTGTTCCGCCGGCAAATTCTTTACCGCCTGACGCACGATCAAATTTTGGTCCGCATTAAAACTTTCACCGGCCGGCTGGCGATCGGCCAGTTCCGGCGTGGCGGATTCGACAAGTTTATATCGCCGTTGCGCCGAACGCAGGCGGTCAATCGCCTTGTGCCGCGTCAAAGTCAGCGTCCACGTCAGCGGCTTGCCAAGGTTCGGATCGTAATTGCCCGCCTTGTCCCAGATTTGCAGAAAAACTTCCTGCAAGACATCTTCGGCTTCCTTCGCATCCTGCAAAACTTTCAACGCCGTGGCATAAAGGATGCCCGCGAACTGATCGTAAAGCCGCGCGAACGCCTCGCGGTCGCCGCAAGCGATCCGCCGGAGCAGCTTGATTTCATCTTCGGATGTTTCGGTGTTCACGCTTTGATTTTCCGTCCGCGCCAGCCGCTGGCCAAGCCGGTTCGTCCATCGCCCGGCCAACGTCAGCGTGAAATCGTAGCCGCAGTCATAATGTCTGGCAAGGCAGTGCATTCAATAATTATTACGCTTTTCAAGCATCGCCGGATGCACGCGGGCGCGCTTTAAGTTTTCAAATGCTGGTTGAAAAATTTATAGATCTGCTGCGCATCCGCCGGCGGGGCGATGATGCCGTGGCCTTTGTTGGGCACGACGATCAGATGCGCCTCGACGCCGGCCTTTTTCAGCGCGTCATAAAACAGTTCACTTTGTTGCACCGGCACCAGCGTGTCTTTTTCCCCGTGCAGCAGGAAAAACGGCGCGCTGTCCTTGCTCACGAACCGCAGCGGACTGGCCAGCGCGGCGAGGGCCAACTTTTGATTCAACGGCCCGCCCAGCAGTTTGCCCACCATCGTCTTGGCCGAATTACGATCCGCCGGATCCGTCACCAGCAGATCCAAATCCGTCGGCGGATAAAACGCACAGACCGCCTCCACCCGGCTGGAATAATTTAAATTGCCGCCCACATCGCCTTCCAGTTGAGGGTTGCCTGCGGTTGTTCCCAGCAAGGCAGCCAAATGCCCGCCCGCCGACGCGCCGAACACGCCGACGTGATCCGCATCGAAATGATATGCTTCCGCGTGCGCGCGCAGCCAGCGCACCGCGCCCTTGCAGTCAAAAATCTGCGCCGGAAACGGGGCCACGCCGCTCAGCCGATAATTGATGCTGATGACGGCGTAGTTTTGCGCCGCCATATAGGCGACGGGACAAAAAGTTTTGCTGCCCATTTGCCAGCCGCCGCCGTAAAGCCACACAATCACCGGCAGCTTGCCCGTGAAATTTTTTGGCCGGTAAATGTCCAGCAACAGCGGACCCGAGGCGAGGCGCGCGTATTGGATGTTTTTGATTTTTTCCACGCTGGCGGGCAGCCGCGGAAAAAACCAGATCACCGCGAGCACCAGGACCAGAAGCAAACTGCAGATGAAATAAATCATTTTCTTTTTGGAAAACATAAGGTTCAGTTCAGGGCCATTCGCCGGTTCGCAAAATTTCCGCCGCCCACTGCTGGGCATCCGTGTCATCCTGATCCGTCGGCACCAGCGCGGCGCATTTTTTCAACTCGGCCAGCGCGGCGTCATTTTGGCCGGTGACATGATACGTTTTCGCCAACTCCAAGTGATGAATGACCCGGTTGGGCGCGAGCGCGACCGCCTGCTGAAAATTTTCCAACGCCAGTTCGTTGCTCGCATGCGGCAACCCGCCGTAAATCAATTTCACCAATCCCTTGTAGATAAAATTCATGTTTGCCACGCCGTAATACCAGCGGCCCAGCAAATAATAGGAAATGTCATTTTTTGGGTCGAGCCGGATGGCCGTCTCGGCTTCTTCTTTGATGCGGCGCGAGTAATTGATCGCCGTGCGCGTGTCCACGAGCTGAAAATTTTTCACGTAAGCCACCGCCAGACACAGATGCGCCTTCACACTGTTGGTGTCCGCCGCGACGGCGCGCAGCGCGCAATCCAGCGCCTTCGCCGCCAGAACTTTCTGTTCCGCCACCGATTTGGTGAGGTGCATCTGGTCGCAATAGTGCTTCGTCTCGGCGCACAGCGTTTCAACCTGATTGGTTTCCGCGTTCACGCGCAAACCCGATGCCAGCAAGACGCCGACGAAGATTCCGGAGCGAAACCATGCAAAAAATTTTGGCAATATCACCGAACTCATAAAACCCGCACCGGCACCGAGTCGCCGCGGTTGCGGAAAAGATAGTGCGACACCAGCCATTCCTCGCCGCCGCGATAGCCCCACAATTCCGCGCACGCCATGAAAAACACGCGCCAATAAACCCACCAGCGCGTCGCCTGTTCCGCGCCGTAAGTCTGCGCAAGGATCGGGCGGATCTCTTTTTCGTTCGCGTCCATTTTTTGCAGCCACGCTTCGGCGGTTTTTTGATAATGCGTGCCATTGACGCGCCAGTGATTTTCAATCGCCAGATTTTTTTGGAAATACAGCAGCAGATCATCGCTCGGCATGATGCCGCCGGTGAAAAAATATTTCGCCATCCAGTCCGTGTCGTCCTTGGCCACGAAATGATACGCGTATTCCTTGTGCGTAAAAATATGGACAAACAGCAATCCCTGCGGCTTGAGCCAGCGGCTGATTTTCGCCAGCAACTGCTCGTAATTTTTCATGTGCTCAAACATCTCCACCGACACGACGCGGTCGAAATGCTCGCTGATCTCGAACGCATTCATGTCGCACGTGAGGATGCGCAAATTTTTCAGCCCGCGTTTTTTCGCCTCGTTATCAATGTGCAGCTTCTGTGTCGCTGAATTGGAAACGCCCGTGACCTGCGCGGTCGGAAATTTTTCGGCCATCCACAGCGACAGCGAACCCCAGCCGCACCCGAGTTCGAGAATTTTCTGGCCGTCGGCGATCTGCGCGCGTTCGCACGTCAACTGCAACATCATTTCTTCCGCCGCGTCGAGCTTGGTCACATTTTCCGGCCAAAATGCGCCGCTGTATTTGAGTCGTTTGCCGAGGCACAGCTCATAAAAACGCGTCGGCACCTCGTAATGCTGGGCGTTGGCCGCGCGCGTCTCGATGGCGATGGGACTGCGTTTCAATTCCGCCACGAGCGCGAGCAGATGCTTTTGCTGCGCCTCCCCGCCGCCCTTATTTTCCTCGCGCAACCGCTGCGCGAGCAAACGGCGGATGCCGAAGCGGAGCAAAAAATCCGGCAGCCGGTTTTTTTCCAGCGCGCGATCGATGAAACCGAGTTGCGTATCACCGCTCGTAAGGCGCGCCATTTCATTTTTCAAAACCGGTGTCAAAACTTCGGCGTTACTTGCGTTCATAAAAATTTCTCGCGGTTAAATTATTTGCCCGCCGGTTTGGGAAACCACGGCACGAACATGCTGGTGGTGCGTTGATACGCGCGGAATTTTTCGCCCTTGGATTTGAGCGACTGGCGCTCGGTCAGGGGAATGCCGGTGACGCGCAGCAAAAAATAAAGCATCAGGGCCGGACAATAAATCGTGGCGCAACCCAGCGGCGAGCCGAGCGCAAAAATCCAATACGACACCCACGTCAGCCACTCGAAAAAATAATTCGGATGGCGCGAGTAATGCCACAAGCCGGCTTGACAGACTTCGTTTTTGTTGCGCGCATCCGCCTTGAATTTTTTTAGTTGGTGGTCGGCCAAACTTTCGCCGCCCACGGAAATCAACCAGAGCGCGAAGCCAATCCATTCAAACGCGTTTAGTTGAGGCTGCGGGTTGAAACTGATCAACGCAAACGGCAGCGCGAGCGCGACGACCGACAACGCCTGCACCTGAAAAAAAACCAAAAAGTTTCGCTTCAGGTTTTTTCCCCATTTTTGGCGAAACTCCTGGTAGCGCGGATCTTCCTGCGGGTGCGCGCGCATGACGCGCACCGCCACGTGAAGGCCCAGGCGCAAACTCCACAGCGCGACCATCGCGCCGATCAGCCAACGGCGTTCAGCAAAACCGGGCGCCGCGAGCGCGTAAAAAATGACGATGGGCGCGAAGGCCAGCGACCACGCGATGTCCACGATGCCAAAATTGCGGAGGCGCAGGCTGATGAACCAAATCGCGGCCATCAGCACGGCGGCGAAGGCCCAGGTCAGCAAAAGGAAATTTATAAATTGCGGCAGCATGGTTTTGTCAAGGTTGGTGGCCGCGCGCGAGTTTTTTCATCAGCGGCAAAAAAAGAAAATAAAGCCCGGCCGCCACGAACGGCGCGACGAGCAGCCAGCCGATGATGCCGTGAACGCCGGTCATGCCGAACTGGCGGAAAAATTCGCGCGGCGACTCGTGAAATTTGCGGAACAGTTCGGGAATGGAAAAACTCACCGGGGTGGCGCGCACCATAAATTCGCCGATGCGGACGAAAACCAGGATCAACACAAGCTGCAGCGGATAAATCAGGTAGTTGACGACCTGGATGATCGGCTGATTGAGCTTCAACCACAGGCCAAACAAAAAACAGAGCAACGTGGTCGCGCCAAGGATCGGAAAAATGCCGAGCGCCATGCCAAGCGCGAGCGTGAGCGAAATTTTTTGCGGCGTGATGCCTTGCTTGAGTTGCGCGAGGATCACGTCGAGCACGCGCCGGCGCCAAAAACTTTTGGCGGGCGAGCTGGTTTCGGGCGTGGTCATCGCAAGGTTCACGGAGCGGAAAAAATTATTTTTTGCGCAAAAGAATTTGTTCCATCGACGCGTTCGCCGGCAATCGGAACAGCAAAATCAGCATGTAGCCCGCCATCGCGATGTTGCCCAAAAGCAGAATGGCGATGAGCCAGAAAATGCGCGCGACGGTGGACGTTTCCTTGTAAGCGAGCCACGCATAAAAAGTCAGGAACGCGAAATAAGTATCGAACAGCGTGGCGATGAACCATGGATGGGCGACGACGGCGCGCGGCGTTTGCCACAGCGGAATTTGCAGGCTGGCCCACGTGGTCACGGTCAGCATGGAAATGACGACGATGGAAAAGGCGATGCGAAGAAACCAGATCATAACGTTGGCAGTTGATTTTTTAGCGTGGGATTATTCGGCCGCGTGTAAACCGCCTGCACGACGCTGATGTTGCGCATCGCGAAGGCGGCTTCGCAGTAGCTGAAATAGTAATTCCATTTGCGGATAAATTTCTCATCAAATCCCAGCAGGCGGACTGCCAACAATTGTTCATTAAACCGGTCGCGCCACAGCCTCAGCGTTTTGGCGTAGGAATTTCCCAGGTCCAAAAAGTCGTGCAGGAACAGATCGCCGGTCCGGTTGAGGGCTTGATTCACGCGGCCCACGGAAAGCAGCAGCGAACCGGGGAAAATATGTTTCTGGATCCAGTCCACGTTTTTGCGGAGCGATTCGTAACGCGCGTCCGGGCAGGTGATCACCTGCAAACCGAGCAGACCATCGGGCTTCAGCAGCTCATTGCATTTCGCAAAATAAATCTCGTGATATGCATGGCCGACGGCCTCGAGCATTTCGATGGAGGCGATCTTGTCGAACTGGCCGGTGATCTGGCGATAGTCCATCAGTTTGATTTCCACGCGGTCCGCCACGCCTTCGGTTTTAAAACGCGCCTGGGCGTATTTGAATTGCTCCTCGGAAATCGTCACCGTCGTGATGCGGCAACCATAATTTTTTGCCGCGTGGCAACTGAAGCCGCCCCAGCCGCTCCCGATTTCAAGCAGATGATCCGTCCGTTTGAGTTTCAACTTGCGGCAGAGCGCGGCGTATTTTGCAATTTGTGCCGCTTCCAAAGTTTGTTCCGGCGAATTAAAAAGCGCGGACGAATATGTCATCGTCGGATCGAGAAACAATTTGTAAAAATCATTGCCCAGATCGTAATGCTCGGAAATATTTCGTCGGCTGGTTTGCAAACTGTTCGGCCGCAGCAAATGCAGGATGCGATTGTAGCGGCCAAGCACATTGAGCAGAAATCTTTTACCGCGCGAACCGGACATCGCGGGCGAATTTTCCACGTTTAAAATAAACCACGAAATGACTTTGGTGATGTCGTCCGTCTCCCAATCGCCGTCCACATAAGCCTCGCCAAAGCCGACGTCGCCGAAGAGCACGCAGCGTTTGAAAAAACTGTCGCGCACGATGCGCACGCCCGCGGAGATTTCCGCGTCGGGCCGGCCGATGACCTGGTGCGTGCCGTCCGGCAGTTCCAAACGCAGGCAGCCGAGCGTCATCTGTTCGAGCGCGTTCACCACGATGGACTGGTAAAACGACTGACGGCGGCGTGCGCTGCCGGTTTTGGCCGGGTCAGTGAGGATGGCGGTGGACGTATTCATTTTATTTTTTGCACGATGGAAACGTGCGGATTGAAAACATTTTGTTGCAGCGCCGGGTTCGCCGCTTTGCGATGGAACGGAATCCGTTTGAGCCACAGCCGCAGCGCGTGCCAATGGATGAGAAAAATGATGTGCAGCGTCAGCAGCGGATATTTCACCGCGAACCAGGTCAGTTTGGTGTTGGTCAGCGGCACACGGGTGCCGACCAGCGCGCTCAACAAAGTTTTTTTGTGGCCTTCACGGTCGTCGATTTTGATGTCGAGCAGCTCGCCGGGGATGCGCAGGCGAAAATCAAATTTCAAGTCCAGTCCGGAAAACGGCGAGACGTAAAAATTCTTCGCGACGATTTTGCTGAACATCTTGCCGTCCACCATTTCTTCGCGGCGGATCAGGAACGGCTTCATTTCGCGAAACGTGTTGCCGACTTCCGCCACGGCGCAGAGCGGCTGGCCGGCGGCATCGAAACAAAAATAAAACGAGACGGGATTGAAGATGTAGCCGAGCACGCGCGGCAACGTGAGCAGCATGACGCGGCACTGGAAGTCGAGCGTGATGCCGTTTTGCGCAAGGTATTCGGCGAGATTTTCCCGGACGGTTTTTCCGGACAACTTCAAATGGTCATCATCGCGAAAGCTGTAAAGATTGAAGCGATTCCGGCTGAACAGCGCGTTGCGTTTGGCGACCTCGTCCAGTTCGTCGAGGTCGAGGTAGAACATGAAAATATTGTAGCTGAAACAATGCTGCTTCGGCGCGAGGCGATGATGCATCACGGAACATTCATACAGGCAGGAATTGAGCGATTTGGAATTCTGGATCATGGCCAAATCCTCTCGCCGGTGATGACGCGGCAGAGTTCCAGCGCGGACGTGAACGCGTCTTCGTGGAAGCCATATTTGAAATAGCTTCCGCAAAAATTGATATTATTGTTGCGCTGGTTCATCGCTGGCAATTGTTTCTGGGCGGTGATCGCCGCCCGGCTGAACACCGGATGTTCATAAGGAATACGCTTCAGAACGGAGTTTGGATGTATCTTTTCTTCGCCGTTGATGGAGACAAAATAATTCTGCCGCTTGGAGACGCCTTGCAGCCGGTTCATCCAATAAATTGTCGCGGGACAAATCTTGCCGTTGGCGTCATAATCAATGCGGTAATTCCACGCCGACCAGCACCGCTTGGTCCGCGGCATCACAGACGCGTCGGTGTGCAACGTGGCGAGATTGGGCTGATATTTGAATTCGCCGAGCAATTGCTTTTCGCGCCCGTCGGCATCGCCGAGAATGGCCAGCGCCTGATCGCCGTGACAGGCGAAAATCACCTTGTCGAAAACCTCGCTTGCGCCGTCTTCGGTGGTGACTTTCACGCGGCCGCCTTCGCGCAGCGTTTTCACCGCCTTGCGCTTCAGGTGGATTTTTTCGCGGAAGGGCGCGGCGATTTTGGCGACGTAAGTTTTCGCGCCGCCCGCGACGGTGAGCCACGGATGCTGCGTGTGCAGGCCGAGAAAACCGTGGTTATGAAAAAAACGCAGCAGCGTGATCGCGGGAAATTCCAGCATCAAATCCGGCGGCGTGGACCACACCGCGGAGCTCATCGGCACGAGGTAAAAATTCAGGAAGTCGTCGCCGTAATTCTTCTCGCGGACGTATTGGCCGAGCGTGTGATGATCGTAAGTTTTGGTTTTTAGCGTCTCCACCGCCTCCTGGTTGAAGCGGTTGATCTGCATGATCATTTTCCAAAAACGCGGGCGGACGAGATTTTTGCGCTGACCGAAAAGATGGTTGAGACTGGAGCCGCAAAATTCCAAACCGGTTGGCAGATGCTGCACGCTGAACGACATGTTCGTCGGCTTGGCCGCCACGCCGAGTTCCTTGAACAGCCGCGTGAGGTTCGGATACGTCACCTCGTTGAACACCATGAAGCCGGTGTCGATCGGCACCGGCGTGCCATTTTCGTCAATGGTCACCGTGTTGGTGTGGCCGCCGACGTAATCGTTCTGTTCAAAGAGCGAAAGGTCGTGGCGCGCGTGGAGAAAGTGCGCGCAACCGAGGCCGGCGATGCCCGTGCCGATGATTGCGATTTTTGCCACGGAAAAACTTAGTGGTTGGCCGCGTTCTTTTCGTTGATGGAGGCGTTCGATTGGTAGGCCGAAATCGGCACCGGCCGCAGTTTCCAAATCAAACCGGTCCACGACAGCGCTTTCAACAGGTAGTAAGAAATGTCAATTTCCCACCAGTAAAAACCCTGGCGCGTCGAGGTCATGTAGCGATGATGATTGTTGTGCCAGCCTTCGCCGAGCGTGATGAGCGCGAGGATCAGGCTGTTGCGGCTGTCGTCATCGGTTTGATAACGGCGTTTGCCGATGAGATGCGCGAGCGAGTTGATGCACGAGGTCGCATGAAACAAAACCGTGGTGCTGATGAAAAAACCCCAGACCAAAAGCTGATTGCCCGTCACGCCCCAACTCGGATGATACGCAAACATCCAATGGCCGGTGAAAAACAGTCCGGTCGCCAGCAGGATCGGCACGAGCGTGTCGAAGCGGTTCAGGAAAACGAGCTCGGGAAATTTCGCGAGATCGCGCACCTGCGAATAGTCGGTTGGAAAATTGCGAGCACTCGTGATCCAGCCGATGTGCGCCCACCAAAAGCCCCGTTGTTTCGGCGAATGCACATCATGTTCATCGTCGGAATGTTGATGATGATGACGGTGCTGATACGCCCACCAAAGCGGCCCGCGCTGCACGGCGGCGCTGCCGATCATGGCAAAAATAAATTGTGCCACGCGTGAAGTGCTAAAAGATTTATGCGAAAAATAGCGATGATAAAAGCCGGTGATCGCAAACATCCGCAACAGATAAAGGCCGACAGCCACACCCACCGCGATCCAGCTCCAACCGACGAAAAAAACCGCGAGACAACCCAAGTGCAAAATGATGAACGGAAGAATGCGCGACCATTCCACGCGGTCCGGCTTGGCCTTGATCGCCGCCACATCGGTGTTGCCGAAGTCCGAATCAAACCATTGCACCAGATGCACGAAAAAGGATGGCCAGCGGCTCATAAAAAACGTGGCACTGCCAGCTCCCGGCGGTTCGGTTTGATTAATATCGGTTTCACACTCCTTGATTCGCTTCGGATGACACTTTGGATGCAATTTTTATGGCGCGAAAGCAATTTCGTATTAATAATGTCGTGCCAAAGGCGTGCGTAATAATTATACTAATGACTTAAACCAGAATTTCAGATTCGCGTAAACGCTTCAAAAGCTTTTCGAAATCTAATGGATTCAATTCTATTTTTAGCAAATCAAAAAGAAGTTGTTGGTTTTTTTTCATTGATCCAAATCTCTCTGCAACTGGATTAACTGTTCGTTTTTAGAAAAACCTTGAACTGGCCGTTGTATTCCTTCGAGTGACTCGGGGGCGAGTGCTAAAGATTTTGACCACAGTTCTTCGGAAACAATTTGGCATTTTTCACCGGAGCTTTTGAAACCAAGCACGGCAATGATTTTTCTTCCGTAGCTTCCGTGACCCCATGAAGGTTCAGCATAATTTCCTACAACCAGATAATTGAGCGCATGGTTTGGACGCTTGTAGCAAAATCCGCCGCGCAGTTTGGTCTCGACCTCGCACTGATTCCGGTCACCGTCAGCAAAATCAAAAACTCCCGTGAAACAAAAGGATCGGCCTTGAAAAATAATTTCAGGAGCAGGGGTGTCCAAAAATTCCTTCGACGACGGAACGAGTTTGGCAGACTTTTTTTTAGCTGAAGATTTGTAGGGCTTCAGCAAATAAACTTTTTTATTTTGCGCTGGCATCTTAAAACAGCTCGTTATTTGTTTTTGGCTTTTGCCCGAGCATTTCCAGAAATTCCTTTTCCGTCAGAATTTTAATGCTGAGTTCTTTTGCTTTTTCCAATTTTGAACCCGCTTCTTCGCCGGCGAGCAGGAAGTCTGTTTTTGTGCTGACCGAGCCGGTGACATTGCCGCGACCTTCTCGAATCATTGCGGTCGCATCATCACGAGAAAGCGTTGGTAATGTGCCTGTTAAGACAAATGTCTTCCCAGCGAAGGCGCTTGCTTTTAATGATGACTGATCGGTTTTTGAATTTGGCTTTATACCCTGCTTTGTCATTCGTATAACTGTGCGCTTTCCGTAGTCAGATGCAAAGAATTGCTGGATACTTTTGCAAGCTTCCGATTCCAAATCACTGGCAACATCAAGTAGTGGCGGCCTTTTGTTTTTTTTGGGTTGACCCTTCACTTCCAATTTTACGCCTGCGTTTTGTAGGCGCGAAGCAATCGCTTCGATTTCTGCGTTCAATTGTGCATGAAGCTTTGTTCGCCGTTCCTTTTCCTCTTTAATTTGATCGTCTGTTCCAGAAATTTTACTTTCGCTTTTCGTGGCATCTGGATTAATCAGCTTTGCCTCTTCCACCAAATCTCTCATTCGTAGATAATCAGAAATGATCTTAGAATTTTTTAATTCATCAATGTCAGCATGCAAATTAGCAATTTGATAAGCGGTGACTTCGCCAACATTGTTTATCGCCAGCGCATGAATCCAGCGCGAGAGCGGAGCCGTCTTCGCGCGTTGCAGCGCGTCGAGAATTTTCGTCGCATTTTTTTCGCCCAACGTGCGCGGCTCGTCGTCCGTGCCGAGATTCAGTTTGCCGAGCACCTCCAGTTTCAGGTCGAACAAATCAAGCGGCTCCTTGACCAATCCGCGCTCGACAAGTTTTTCCGCCACGATGCCGCCGAGCGATTCGAGGTCGAGCGCCTTGCGCGCGGCAAAATATTCCACCCGCCGCGTGAGCTGCGCCGGGCAGCCCGCGATGTTCTGGCAGCGCCAGGCGACTTCATCGGTTTCACCGCCGGACATTTTTTCTTTCGCAATCGGCCCGCCGCATGCCGGGCATTTGCCGCCGATTCGTTGGAACAAATCGAATTCCTTGGCGCCGGGCGGACGCTTGGTTTTGACGACCTCAAAAATTTCCGGAATGACCATGCCGGCCTTGCGCACGACCACCGTGTCGCCGATGCGGATGTCCTTGCGGCGGATTTCGTCCTCGTTGTGCAGCGTCGCGCGTGACACCGTCGAGCCTTGCACAAACACCGGTTCCAGTTCCGCGACCGGCGTCAGCACGCCCGTGCGGCCCACCTGCACGGTGATGTTTTTTAAAACCGTTTCCGCCGGCGTGATCCACGGCACGGGTTTGTGCACGATCGCGTAGCCCGGCGCGCGGCTGCGGCCGGGAATTTTTTTCTGGTCGGCGAGCGAATTCACCTTGAGCACGATGCCGTCAATTTCATAAGGTAATTGCCGGCGCAAATCTTTTTCCTCATCGTAATCCGCGACAATTTTCGCGCGATAAATTTTCAAAACCTCCTCGATGCCGGCGCAAACCCACCAGAGTTTTTGCGTGGGCAAACCAAATTTTGCGAGCGACTCCAGCATTTCGGAATGCGTCTTAAATTCGATGCCGTCCACCGCGCCTGTCGCATAAAACACCGCGCGGATCGGGCGGTGCGCGACAAGTTTCGGATCAAGCTGCTTCAGTGTGCCGGCCGTGGCGTTGCGCGCGTTCGGAAAACTTTTTTCACCGGCGGCGGCAAATTTCGCATTGAGCGCATCAAAATCTTTGATGGCCATGTAAGCCTCGCCGCGCACTTCGAGCAGCGCGGGCGGGTTTTTCAAATGCAATTCCAGCGGAATGCCGCGCACGGTTTTCAAATTCGTCGTGATGTCGTCGCCCGCCGTGCCGTCGCCGCGCGTCACGCCGCGCACCAGTTTGCCGTGTTCGTAATGAGCGCTGATGGAGACGCCGTCCACTTTTGGCTCGATGATGTATTCGATTTTTTCGCGGCCAAGCTGTTTGCGGATCGTCGCATCGAACGAGCGCAATTCGGCCAAAGTGTTTTCATCCTGTGCACGATTGCGTTTATCGCGGTCCGGCTCTTCGTCCTTGGTCGGCAAATCGCTGGCCGCGACCTTGTCGAGCGAAAGCATCGGCACGAGATGCTTGACGCGCGCAAATTTTTCGCTCGGCGCGCCGCCGACCCGTTGCGTGGGCGACGCCGGCGTGGCGAGTTCGGGAAAATGTTTTTCTAATTCCTGCAACTCCCGAAACAGCACATCGTATTCGCGGTCGGAAATCATCTGCCGGCCTTCGACATAATATGCGTGGTCGTGCCGGCGGATTTCGGCGGCCAGTTGCGCGTGGCGGTTTTTGGCTTCGGCGTGCGTCACGGCGGAATTGTGCCGTGCGGTCGCCGGGAAGGAAAAACTTTTTTGACCAAATGAAACTGTGCTAAACTTGTCCCGTGCGCGGAGATCTGGCAAAGGCATTCGAGTTGCGGAACACGCCGGTGTTTCGGCGCGCCCCGCTGCCCAAATCCTACTCGGATTTTCTTGGCCGAAAATTGTTTCTTTTTTTGCTCACGATACAAGGGCTGGGCGCGTTCGCGTTGATCACGCTCGGGGTGATGTTGAAAAAATTGGGCGTCGCGCGCAGCGTCATGCAGCCGCGCACGCGCCACGAAATCAACCGCTCCGGCGTGGCGCTGCTGCCGATGTTCATTTTCGTGGCGCTGGCCTTGGGTTTTCTCGTGATCGGCCAGACGGTTTCCGCGCTGGCGCGCTATGGCGCGACGAATTATCTCGGCTCCACGATGGTCATCGTCGTGGTGCGCGAACTGGGTCCGCTGCTCACGGCGATGCTCGTGCTGGCGCGCGTGGGCACCGCGAATGTGATCGAACTCGGCACGGCGCGCGCGCTCGGCGAAGTCGAGGCGCTCGAGGCGCTGGGGATTGACCCGGTGCATTACCTCATCGTGCCGCGCGTGATCGGCATGATGGCCGGAATTTTTTCGCTGACGATTTATCTGATCATCGGCGCGCTGGCGAGCGGCTACCTGTTCGCGTTTTTGCAGGATGTGCCGCTGACGCCGGGCGATTATTTCAAGCAGCTTTTGGATTCGCTTGACTGGCTGGACTTCGCGCTGCTCGCGCTGAAAACCATCGCGTTCGGTTTCTTCATCGCCATCGTGACGTGTTATCACGGCCTCGCGCAGCCGCTGCGGCTGGAAGACGTCTCGCGCGTCGCGGTGCGCGCGGTGTCGCAGGGCGTCATCGTCTGCGTGCTGGTGGATGCCATTTTCATCGTGCTTTATCTGGTGACATGAACGAACCGATTTCATTAGCCGTCATCGAAATGCGCGCGGCCACCGTCGGCGCGATGCGCGATGCCTCGCTCATCATCCTCGAAGACGTGAACTGGTCCATCGCGCCAGGCGAATTTTGGGTGGTCGCCGGCCAGGAACATGCGGGCAAAAGCGATCTGCTCATGCTCGCGGCAGGCTTGATGGCACCGGTGGCGGGCAGTTGCAAATTGTTCGGCAGCGAGACGCGCGATTTTGGCGAGGCGGAACTGCCCGAACGCCTGCGCGTCGGTTTTGTTTTTCAAGGCGGACAACTTTTCAATCAGTTGACCATCGCGGAAAATGTGGCGCTCCCATTGCGCTATCAAAAAAATCTGACGGCGGCGGAAACCGCGCGACCCGTGGAACTGCTGCTGGAACTGCTCGAATTAAAACCGTTCGCCAATTCCACGCCGCTGAACGTGCCGGCCAACTGGCGGCGCCGCGCCGCGCTCGGCCGCGCGCTCATTTTAAAACCGGAAGTCCTGCTGCTGGACAATCCGCAGGCCGGCCTGGCGGCCCGGCATCTGCAATGGTGGCTGCGTTTTTTGGACCAGCTCGGGCGCGGCCACGAACATTTCGGCGGCGCGCCGATGACCATTGTCGCCACGGCGGATGATTTGCGGCCGTGGAAAACCGGCCCGCGCCAGTTCGCGTTCCTGCGCGACAAAAAATTTATTCCGCTCGGAAACTGGACCACGGTTGAATCCGCCGGCGATCCGGTGGTCCAAGAACTGTTGACCGCCGCCGCCGGCATAACCTGAAATAAAATAATGGCCTTACAAGATCTGACTCCGCAACTGCGCACGCGCCTGAACAAAATGGAGCGCGCCGTGGGCTGGTTTGTTTTCCTCGCCACGGTGCTGCTGCTGTTCGGCTTTGGTTATTACATTTATCACACGGCCGAACACAAGGGCTGGTTCAAGATCAAGGCGCCGTTTTTCACCTTCCTGCAAAGTTCCGCCGGCCTGAGCGTGGGCGATCCGGTGGTGATGATGGGTTTCGCCGTCGGCACGATCACGAGTGTCGAGCCGCAAAAACCTTATGAAAAAAACAATGTCAAAGTGGAGTTTGAAATCACCGAGCCGTATTTCCGCTACCTCTGGACCGGTGGGTCGTATGTGAAGGTGAATGCCGCCGGCTTTCTGAACCAGCGCCAGCTGGAAGTGACGCGCGCCACCAACGGCTACGCCATCGTCGTCACGCAGCCGGTTTCCATTTACAGCCTGACCGACGCGAAAAAACTGGCCGGCGATTCGCCCGGGCACTGGCAGATGGCGCAGGATGTGTTGGATGAAAATTCCAACGTGGTGTTTCATGCATTCGAGCCGGTGGAAACAGTCCTGGACGCGAGCAACGCGGACGTGCTGGCCCGCTGCACGTTTGAATCGAACTCCATTTATATTTACCATAACGCGGTCAATCGCAGCCGCATTGTCGCCTCCTGGCACCGCCGGAATCATCGCTACCAAAATTTCACGCCCAATTCCGAGGACGCCTATTTGCACGCGCTGGAAACGCCGCCGATCGGCGACCAGTTGCAGGCAATGGTGGCGCAGGTGCAGGCGGCGCTGCCGGGAATTTTGGCGCTCACGAACAAACTTTCCGCCGTGCTGGACAACGCCAACGCGACGCTCGGCAACGCCGCCCTGGCCACGTCCAACTTGAACACGACCATCGTCGCCGCGCAGCCAATGGTGACCAATTTCGCGGTGATCAGCGCGCAATTGCGCGAGCCCGGTGGGGTGGTCAATTGGGCGTTGGGCACCAACGGGGATTTGCAATTGCAAGGCGCGCTGACGAATTTGAACTCGCTGCTGGCGAACAGCGACACGAACTTGAACACGCTCACGCTCGACGTGGGTTTGACGCTGGACAATCTCGCGGGCATCACCAGTAATTTGAATGTGCAGGTGCAGCAGAATTCAAATCTGCTTTGGGGCATTTCCAAAACGGTGACGGACTCGGATGATTTTATCCAGGGCTTGAAACACCACTGGCTGCTGCGCTCGGCCTTTCGCACCCCGGCCACGAACCGGCCGGCAATGAAGAAAAAATAAATTTCGCGGCGGAGGACGTTTCTAAAATTTTTATCGGGATAATAAAAAAATCAGGCCTAAAAAGGCCGCGATAAATCCGAGCACGAGCACGACGTCGCGCAATCCAAAAGCGGTCGGCTCGGCCGCGTGGGCGGTTTCCGGCGTGATGTGATGGCTGCCATGTTCACGCACCAAGAACTCAGTGTTCGTCATGAGATCGATTTAGCATAAGCCAAGCCAAGGGGGAGAGGGCGCTTGCCGCGAGCCAAATGACTTTATTCGGGGCAATAATGTCCAAAGCCGGGACGCGCTCCAAAAATTGACAGCCGCGAGAAGCCTTGACCTGACCGCGCATTGCTGTTTGCCTATTTGGTGAATTGCATGCTTGCAATCTGCCAACCATGAAAAAAATTCTTTTGCCGTTCATTCTCGCCGGTTCCTTGGTCACCGCCCGCGCCGGCTGGCTCGATGCGCTGGGGATCGGCTCGAGTTCCACCAATTCCACCTCCGCCGGACTCGCCGCGTTGTCGCAAAGCCAGATGGCGGGCGGCTTGAAAGACGCGCTCGGCGACGGCCTGCAGCACGCAGTCGCTTCGCTCGGCCATGATGGCGGTTTTCTCACCAACGCGGCGGTGAAAATTCCGGTGCCCGAAAAATTGCAGTCGGTGGAAAAAACCTTGCGGGCGCTGGGCGAGGGGAAATTGGTGGACGATTTTATCGCGACCATGAACCACGCGGCCGAACAGGCCGTGCCGGAGGCCGCGAGCGTTTTTGGCGACGCCGTGAAGCAAATGTCCATTGACGATGCCAAGGCGATTTTGACCGGGCCGGACGATGCGGCCACGCAATTTTTTCGCCGCACCACGCAGACGAATCTTTACGCGAAATTTTATCCCATCGTGCAGCAGGCCACGGCGAAGACCGGCGTGACCGGCGCCTACAAATCCATGCTCGCCAAAGTCAATGGCAGTGGCAGCAGCCTCGGCGGCTTTGGCGCCACCCTGAGCGGTTTCGCCAATAAATACGCCGGTTCTGACGCGCTGGATGTGGACGCGTATGTGACGAACAAGGCGCTCGACGGACTGTTCACCATGGTGGCGCAGGAGGAAAAACAGATCCGCCAAAATCCCGTCGCGCGCACGACGGATCTGATGAAGCAGGTGTTCGGCGCGGTGGCGAAATAAAAAATTATTCCTGGCCGAGCACGCGCCGCAGCCGGTTCAGCATTTTTTGCGCGAAGCGTTCGTAGGGCAGCAACGTGCGCCCGTGCGTGCGGATCTCCTCGATCGTTTCGAGCGACATGCTGAAATCGAAATCATGGAACGCGCGGTCGCGTTTCACGCGGTGCAACCAGCGGGTCAAATCCGTGATCTCCTCGATCTCGCCCGCGTGCCCGGGATGAAATGAAACGCGCCACTCGTCCTGGCGGATGAAACCGTCGCGCGCATTTTTTTCCTCGAACCACGGGTCGCAGAGCAGGATGCAAACAGATTTTTGGCCGACCGAGCCGAGCCGATAAAAAACGATGCGCGCGGAGGTCTCGCAAAAATGGTCATAGGCCGTTTCCAGCGCGTCATCCGGCGGCGGGGTGAAACGCAGTTGAAAACCGATACGATAGCTGCCCGGCGTGGCGCGCGATTGTTCGATGCACAGATTCTCGGTGTAGAGCCAGAGCAAATCGGTCGGCAGTTCCTGGTCGGCGAGACATTGCTGCCACGCCGCCAGCGCATCGGCCAGCGGCGGGCGGGTGAATTGGGGATTGCTCATGGATTGTCCTTGTGACCTTTATTACTGCCTGTTTTTTCGGAACCAATCAACAAAAAGCGGAATGCCTTTTTCCACTTTCACTTTCGGCTCGTAGCCCAGTTGGGCGCGGGCTTTGGAAATATCGGCAAACGTGATCGGCACATCGCCGGGCTGCAACGGCTGGCGGTCAATCACCGCTTTTTTGCCGAGCGCGTTTTCAATCAGTGAAATCAGCTCGGATAATTTAACCGTCTGCGATTCGCCGAGGTTGAAGATTTCAAACCCGAATTCGCGCTGCGTGCAGGCGACAATGCCTTCGAGAATATCGGAAATGTGCGTGTGGTCGCGCGCCGTGCTGCCATCGCCGAAAACGGGAATCGGCCGGCCGGCGTCAATCAGGTTCGTGAATTTGTGAATCGCCAAATCGGGCCGCTGGCGCGGGCCATACACCGTGAAAAAACGCAGCATCGCCACGTCCATCTTGTAAAGATGATGCCAGGTGTGGCCGAGCGCTTCGCACGCGAGCTTGCTGGCCGCATACGGCGAGACCGCGGAAAAAATCGGGTCGCTTTCGCTGAACGGCACCTTCGCGTTCACGCCATACACGGAGGAAGACGACGCGATGGTGATTTTTTTTACGCCCGTTGTCCGCGCCGCTTCAAGCACATTGACGGTGCCCTCGACATTCACGCGCTGATAAAGCGCCGGCTGCGCGATGCTCGGCCGCACGCCCGCGCGCGCCGCGAGGTGGATGACCTGATCAAATTTCACGGACGAAAACAGTTCGTCGAGCGCCGCACGGTCGGTGAGATCGCCATGAAAAAATTCAAACGGCTGGGCGAGCGCCTGGATGTCACGGAGGTTGGCGCGCTTGAATTGCGGATCGTAAAAATCGTTCAAGTCATCGAACGCCCAGACGCTGTGGCCGTCGCAGAGCAGCCGTTCGCACACGTGCGAGCCGATGAAGCCCGCGCCGCCGGTGACGAGAAAATTCATGGCCGCAAACTAAACCGCGGCGGGCGCAGTGTCGAGCGCAGCCATGCGATGTAACCGTAGGCAGAAAAATCAATCGTTCTATTTAAGAACCGCCGGATCAATCGCGACGTGCTTGATGCGCCTGCGTTCCCAAGTGTAAGTGATGTGAACCAGCCCGTCGCGCGTTTGGATCACGGCGGGATAAGCAAAACCGCTGGGCGCATCAGGATCGTTTTCCAGCACCAAAACCGGCCGCCAGTTTTTTCCATCGTCAGAAAGCGCGACGTTCAGCGGACTGCGACCTTTATTGTTCGAGCCGGTGCGGACGTTATGATTGTAAACCAAAAGCTGGCGGCCATCGCGCAACGTCACCGCGTCCGTGCCGGAATCGGGATTCGGCAAATCCAGCAACGACATTTTGCCCCACGTCGCACCGCCATCGTCCGACCAGATTTGAAAAACCTTGTCGTTGTGCGTGCGGCCAACGGCTTCGAGTTTGCCATTCGAGTGAAATAAAATGCTCGGCTGGATCGCGCCGATCTCTTTGCCATCGTTCACCGGCGGCGTGGCGTTCCACGTTTTTCCAAAATCGCTCGTGCGCTCAAAATGCACGCGCCAGCCGCCGTCGCCTTCCGTGCTGCTGCCGCAAAGAATCTCGCCATTCGCCAGTTGCACCGGTTTGTTTTTGATCGGGCCAAGAATGCCGTCCGGCAAACGCACCGGCTTCGTCCAATTTTTTCCGTCATCAACGGAAGTCGTCATCATGCCCCACCACGCGGCGGGTTTCGGACCGACTTTGTAAAACAGCAGCAACGGTCCATTTGTGGGCTGAAACAAAACCGGATTCCATGTGGGCAAACGGTTGGTGGCAAAACCAACTCCGTCCGCGACGGCGACGGGTGCGGTCCATTTTCCATTTTCATTCCGCGAAACGTAGATGCACACATCGGGATTGCGTTCCGCCGTGCCGCCGAACCACGCGGCCACGAGGCCGGATTTCGTTTCCGCTATCGTCGAAGCGTGGCACGAAGGAAACGGTGCGGTCTCATAAATGAATTCGGATTTCACAATGGCGCTTTGATTCGTCGTCGTCGCGCAACCGGGAAAAATTGGCGCGAGAAAAATTGCAGCCAGCCAGAATGGTTTTTTCAAATTCATTTTATTCGCTGATGAAATGATATTTGCCGCTGCCGAGTTCAAAAATCGCGCGGCCATTTTCGAAGCGCGATGTTTGCGCACCTTTGACTTTCACGGTTTCAAGACTCGTCGCCGGAACATAAACCGTCGCCGTGGTATTTGCAGGAATTTCAATCTGCCAATCGAATTTATTTCCATCGCGGTGCCATTCGATGGAAATTTTTCCGTAAGGCGAGTTGTGGGTGGCCTGCACAAATTTCAAATCACCGACCGGCGTCGGGCGCATGATGATGTGTTTGAATCCAGGTGCCGCATCGTCCGGCGCAATGCCGGCGAGGTATTCGTAAAACCACACGACGAGATCGCCGATGAGCATGACGTGATTGCCGGAATTCATCGTCGGGTCGGCGGTGTTGCCGTTCCATAATTCCCAGATCGTCGTCGCGCCTTGCTCCACCATGTAGCCCCAGCTCGGATAATCTTTTTGCGACGCGATGGTGTAACACAAATCCGCGCGGCCGTTGTCCGACAAAACGCGGTTCAAATACTGGCCGCCAATCAAGCCCGTGCCGATGTGACCGTGCGTGTCGTTTTCAATTTTATCCACGAGATGCGCAAAAATCTTCGCGTGCATATCGTCCGGCACGAGACCAAACGCCAGCGGCAATACGCACGAAGTCTGCGTGCCGTTGGAATACTGGCCTTTCTCGCGGTCGAGAAATTTTTGGTTAAACGCCGTCTTAAAATCGTCGGCTAATTTTCTCCAACGCGCCGCGTCCGCGGTTTTGCCGAGTTCGTCCGCATATTTTTCCATCAGGCAGAGGTCGTAATAAAAATATGAGGTCGCGAGCAGCGACTTGTCCGTTTGCCGCGCCGGGTCTTTCGAATGAATCAAGTGCGCCTCTTCCGGCGGCACGCACCAATCGCCGTAACTGTCTTTGGAAATAATATTGTCGGTCGCGAACGTGAGCATGTGCTCCATCCACAGTTTCGCGCTCGCATAATTTTTCGCGACACTGCCGCGGTCGCCGAACTGGCGTTCCATCGCGCTTGGAATGATGATGGCGCTGCTCGGCCACGTCACGTTGTCGGAATAAATCGGCCAGTAGGCGGGCGCGACATCGGGAATGCTGCCGTTCGGACGCTGCGCGTCGGCCATGTCCTGCCGCCATTTCGCGTAGAGCGCGGAGATGTCGAAGAGATACGATTCGCCTTTGCATTCCTCGGAGCGGTCGCCGAGCCAGCCCTGACGTTCATCGCGCTGCGGACAATCCGTCGGCAGCGAACGATAATTTCCCCGCGTGCCCCAGACGATGTTCGTGTAGATGTGGTTGATCAAATCGTTCGAGCAGAGAAAATTTCCGGCGACCGGCAGATCATCATTCACCACGCGACCCTCAATGGCATTCAAATCCGGCGCGCCGGGAAAACCGGTGACTTCGACAAAACGAAATCCGTGTGTGACGAAGCGCGGTTCCCACGTTTCCGCGCCGCCGCCGCGCAACGTGTAAATGTCCGTGACCTCCGCGCCGCGCAAATTCGCCATATAAAGCGAGCCATCGGGCTTCAACGTTTCCGCGTGGCGCAAGGTGACGACATTACCAGCCTTGCCGCGCACATGTAGGCGACACCAGCCAACCATATTTTGGCCGAGGTCGTAAATGAAAACGCCCGGCTTGATTTCTTTCACGGAAATTGGCTTGAGCGTTTGCGTCACGCGAATCGGCGCCTGCATTTGCGCGGAAATAATTCCGCCCGGCGCGGAAACGATTTCTGCCGCCGACCATTTCGAATCGTCAAAACCACTTTTGCTCCAGCCGGAAAATTCCTTGCGCGCGTCGTATTCCTCGCCGTCGTAATCGTTGTTTGCAAGGATCGGCCCGTCGGTCGTGAGTTTCCACGAAGCATCGCTGACAATTTCCTGCGTCGTGCCGTCAGAATATTCCAAGCGCAAGTTCAGCAGCAATTTCGGCCAGCCAAAACTCACCGTGCCCGCGTAAACCTTGCTGCGATCCGCGTAAAAACGGCCGTTGCCCAGAATCACGCCGAGCGCGTTCGCGCCGCGCTGCAACTGTTTCGTGACGTCGTAAGTCACATAAAATTCGCGCTTGTCGTATTGCGCAAACGCGGGCGACAAAACGGCGTCGCCCACTTTTTTGCTGTTCAGATAAAGTTCCGACAGACCGAGGCCGCAAAATGAAATTGTCGCGTGCGCGATTTTTTTCTCCACGGAAAATTCTTTGCGCAAATAGCGCGCCGGCTGGCGGCGGCTTTCCGGCACGCGCGTTTCGCCCCACGGTTGCATGCCCGCCGGCCCAAGAATTTTTGCCGCGACCCATTTGGAATCGTTGAAATCAACCGTGTTCCAGCCATCCGCAAAATCTTTTGAAACTTTCCAGCGGTCGTCGGTCTGGATGACGAGCGGTTCGCCTTCGGTGAATTCAATCGTCAGCTTGCCGATGACGCCCGCCGGATTTGGCGCGTCGCCTTCGTTGCGGCCGGTCAGGCCGAACAAATACGTCTTGCCCGGCTCCAGCCGCGTGGTGATGTCCTGCCATTTTACGGTCTTGAAATTATTGCGCGCGCCGAGATCGAACTGGTCAATCCAGCCGCGGCATTCGTTGTCGCCCGTGTATTCAAAAATCGCCTGCTTGATTTTGCGGCCGGCGGGAATCGTCACCACGCGGCGGAAATAATTCGTCTCGATCGGCGCGGCGATCTGCGGCTCGCCTTCGGGAAACCAGATCCATGAGGTGCCGGAGAAATCATTCGTCACGTCCACGCCATCCTGGCCGATCCACTGCGCGTTCCAATCGGTTGGATTCAGGATGCCCATGCTCCAGGCAGCGGTTTTGCTCCACGCCGAAACGTTTCCGTTTTCATCCCAAACGCGCACTTTCCAAAAACATTCCGTGCGCGACCCAAGATTTTTTCCGGCATAAGGAACGAGGACGGATTCGTCGGAAATAATTTTTCCGCTGTCCCACAAATCCGCCGCGCCGGCTTTTAATTTTTCTTCGCTCGACGCCACGAGGATTTGATACGCCGACTGTTTCACATCGCGTTCGCTGGAATGAAGCATCCAGCTCAAGCGCGGCGCGGCGGCATCAATGCCCTGTGGATTTTGCAAATGCTCGCAGCGCAGTTCGCCAACCGAAATGCCGGCAAACGAGCGGAGAGCCGTGCAGAAGAGGAAAAAAAGAAAAGTGAGGCGCGACATAAATTTGATCAATGGGTGGATGCGAACAGTATTCCAAAAACAGACGCGCGGGCACGAGCCGCGATTACGAAATAATTGCTAATTTTTTTGCGAAAAATGAGCATCGGCAAAATTCAGAAAGTTGTCCCAGTCCGACGGCAACACATCATGTTTGCCGGTATGGCAGTTGAAACCAATGTCATGCTGGAGCGCGTGATCGAGCGGCGGAAAATTGGTTTCCGCGATGCCGGTCTTGCCGAACAATTCGTAAACGGGCGTGGCAGCGCGGGCGGCGAGAAATTCACCATGCGGATCGCCCCATTTGTCTTCGCTGCCGGTGTTCAAAAACAGCGGACGCGGCGCGATGAGCGAAAGCAGGAAATGCGAGTCCACCGGCAGATCGGTCCAGTGACCGGCAAATTTTTGAAAGTTGCCGCACATCCAATACGATTGATGCTTGATGATGTCGTCCACGGTTTCGCCGTAATCGCGGCGCGAAAGCGACGCGCCCATTTCGCCGGAGCAGTTGGCGATAACCGCCGCGAAGCGCGCGTCCTCCGCGCCCGCCCACAAAACCGTTTTGCCAAGCCGCGAATGGCCGAACAAAATCACGCGTTGACCATCCACGTCTTTGTCCGTCTGCAAATAATCCAGTGCGCGGCTCGCGCCCCAGGCCCACGCGCCGATCGCGCCCCAATCGTTGGCGGCCGGCGGCGGAAAATTTTTATGCACGCCAAACTTGAAACCCGCGCCGCGCGACAAATCCGGTTCAATTTCGCGGTAGTCAATGACCGCAATGCCGTAGCCGCGCGCGAGCGTCTCGGCAATTTTCCAATTGCGCGCCAATTCGCCGCGCACCGGATTTTTGGGCATCGCCAGCGCGCCCGTTTTGGAATTCCAGACCGGAAAGATCGCGATGGCCGGGTCGTCTACCACTGTGTAGTTGCCGTTGAACTGGAGGCACAGAAACGTCGGCGCGGCAATTCTTCCGGCGGGCGTGTAAAGCAGCAGATGCGCGAGCGGACCGCCGGGCGTGCCGGAAAAATTGATCTCAATCTGCTTGCGCGTGGCCGTGCCGCCGAGCGCGTTGGTGGAAATTTCCCAGACGTTAAACGTGACGTTGGTTCCCGCCGCCGGGCTGCGGCCAAAAATATTTTCGCGGTAAAGCTCCAGAATTTCTGGCCGCCGTTTTTGCAACCAGATTTCGGAATTCGTCACGCGCGAGCCGTCGGCGCAAATCAGCGCATCGGGCAAAACGTAGTTGCCGACTTTGGCTTCGTCGTAGTTCGTCGCCATCGCCGAAAGGCAACCGAGCAAAGCGGCAAAAACAATCGCTGTGAATTTCATGCAAAAAAAGTTTGGTGATTTATTTCGGCGTCAATTTCACCACGGCGGCGCTGGCGGCGGGCAGATCAATCGCCAGTGAAAACTGAAATTTTTGTGGCGGCACGGGCAGACTTTCCCATTTTCCGTTCCAATTTGCGTCATCGCTGATTTCTGCGCCGCCAAGCGTCACGCCGGATTTGGCGGCAACGTCGCCGTTTGGCGCGACGAGTCGGATCATTTCGCCCTTCGTCCAGCCGGCAATTTCTTTTGCGCCAATTTGCACGGCCAAATTCGTGGCCGTCGCGCCGTGCGATTTGTTGATGAGCGTGACGTAAAAGTTTTTGTCGTCACCGAGAACCGCGTAGGCGGAAAAATTTAAATTGGTCGCCGCGTCCGGCAAAATTTTTACCGGAATCATTTTGCCACGGCTGCCGAGCGAAAACATTTTTTCCGCGTAGCCGATGGGATGGATGTTGAAACCATTGGTGGTCGTCCAAAACGTTGCGTAGCGGCAGGGCTTGTTTTCATCGCGCGCGGCCACCTTGTCGCCGGTGTGAAAATTGATGCCGCTCATTCCGTGAGCAACCCACCACCATTGATAATCCAGCGCCCAGAGCGCGGACGCAAAGGTGTCGCTCGCGTCCGCCGCGCCGCCGTCGTAAAAACTGTTCGCCTCCTCGAAGCGAAACGCGAGGCTGTTGGCAAGCACGGCGGGAACAAAATTATTGGCGAACTTGGCGTAGCTCGCGTGCATTGCGGACGACAAAATCTTTTCGCGCGCGGCCGTCGCGTTGGTGGCGAATTTTCGCGCGTCGCCGCCGGGATAATCGTGCTGTGAAATAAATTTTAATTGTCCGCCGCCCGCGAGGTCGTTCGCAAAACGCGCGGACCATTTTTCGTGGCCGGGCGAAACGCTGGGGCCGCAAAATGTTGCGGCTGGCGAATTCGTAGGCGCGGTGATCGCGGCGGCGAAGCGTTTCCATTCCGAAATATAAATGTCGTAGTTCGTGGAAAAAACATTCGGCTCGTTGCCGATGGCAAAACAGTCGAGCTGGTTTGGATATTTGCGCGAAATGTAATTTGCCATGTTCACGGCGGCAGCCATTTCGCCGTGGTTGAGGCGCAATGTGTAAATGATTTTTATGTCAGCCGCTTGGGCGAAGGCGAAAAGACTGTCCACGTCCGATTCCGTTGGCACGGGCAGCGTCGGCCGGTCGGCCGTGTTGCCGCCGACGCGCAGATTTTTGATGCCGAGCGTTTGGAAAGTGGCGATCAATTTTTTATTTTCCGCGCTGAAAAAATGATTTCCGTTTGTGTCCGACAAAACGCGCTGCATCTCAAAACTCAGGCCGACGAAATCTCCCGGGATTTCTGCGCCGGGATTTTGGGGATCCAACTCGACGCCGATCGAGGATTGTGCGGGACAAACCATTGCCGACCAGAAAAACCCGCCAAAAAAAAGCGCGCAGGCGCAGGCACTCTGAAGGAAACGACAGCGGGATTTCACGATGGAAAAATAGCAGTCGCCCGTGAAGTGGAAAGTTGAATCAGCGCGACGGCGATTGGAAAAATGCCAAAAAACCTTGAAAATTTTTGCGTTCGACTTTGCCGCAACGAGCATTTACCGTCGAAAAAATCACGCCGGTGGCGGCTCGACCACCGACACCGTTTGAAACGAGGTCGCCTGCACACTGTGGTTGGACGTCAGATTTCCGGATTGTAGGTCGCGGCATATTCACTGCGGATTTCAACGCTGTTGCTCACCAATGAATTGTTGGCCACGCTGCGCGTTTTGGGAAAACCCCAGACCAGGTTCCACGATTCGTGGATCGGGGCGAGCGCAAATTTGGCATCGAGCGGGGCGTATTGCGCCCAGACGCTGTCCACGATTTGCAGCCCGAGATTTTTTGCTTTGCTCATCATCCAGTTCAACGTGATGTCGGACAGGCCGGTTTCGGGATAATGGCGTCCCGTGTCTGAACCGCGCTCAATGCGACGACAGGATGTGCTTTCCACAATTGCTCCGCTTTCTCTTCTGCAGCTTTTAAGGCATCGCTGTATTTGGCGAAAGGTTGCATCCGACGTTTGCCATCAGCGCGGTAGATGATGCGATAAAAAGGGTAGTTCTTCTTCTTGCCGTAGATTGTGACCTGGGCCTTTTTATGGTGAACAATCTTTGGAAATCGCATTTTAGGAAGGGTTAACTCTTCCGAAATCTGTGCGGAAACTGTGCGGAAACTGTGCGGAAACTGTGCGGGGATTACAAGAACCATCATTTCCTTCAGGAAAAATGGTGCGCATAGCAGGACTTGAACCTGCGAAAATACTGTTCTGGTTGTCGCTCATAATCGCTCGTCTCTTTACATGGCCGCGCGTCACCATACAGTGGCACTACTGTAAAAACAATATAAATATGGCTTTTATGGGCGCCAGCGGGCAGAAAAAAGCGTGTCTTTTTGTGTCGCGGCCGAGGGTGTGTCAGAACTGTGTCTAGGCATTATTCTGTGTCAGAACTGTGTCTGACTCCGCATCAGTTTGGAACCGGTTCCAGCGCAGATCAGCGCCTTACATTGGCATCGTGACGGGTTGGGTTGCCACAGCAGGCACCGTAGCGCCCGAGCTGCGCTCTTGCCGCGCAGCAATCATGGTTGCCGCGCCCGCCCAACCGATCGGCCTTTCAATTTGTGCGTGAATTTCGTAACCGTCAAGAAGGCTTACTGACAAAACCGCCAGAACCAGGTTGTGTCGGTTCTGGCGGTTCGTTTCCGGTTCCTTTCAGGATTTTCGGATTTTCGGATTGGCCTCAAACATCGAGCTTGCCGGCCGGCCTATAGTTCGGCCAGTTTCGGCTACCACACGAATCCAACCCAGATCGCAGAGAATTTCAGTCGCGGCTTCCGCATCCTCCTTGCTGCTCAATGCAGCCCAGCCTTTCCGATAAATCTCACGCAATTTAAATCGGTCTCCCAAATCCCCTCGTTGCAGATGCTTCACCAGTTCGCGGGCCGCCGCAGTGTCCGGATGCAACACAGCGGCGTAGACGCGCCGGGCATGGGCTTCAAGATAGCTTGCCCATTGGAGTGCCTTGTGCAGGGCCGTCAATGAGACCGAACCAGTGTCGCGGTTTGCCAGATGCATCAGGAGCGCGAGCGCGGGAACAAGCTTTCGATACTTTGACAAATGCGCCTCAAAAGCCGGGTGATCATTGTCGCTGCGAAGTTTTTTTTCCAACTCTGCACGCCACGCGTCGAATCGATCCTGGGCGTCGCTGGAGAAGCGCAAAAACGGGATGCCGCTGGATGTGTCCGCGCCGACGTCTTCTGCTGTCAGGCCATCAAGAAATTTAAATACACCAAATGCCTTGTCCTTGGCTTCCGTGTTTGGCCACCGATCAACGTGGTGCCATTCTTTTGAAATGTCTGGCCAGACGAACAATTGAAACCGCTGGAGCAATCCATCTGCGCCATGGCCGCCGCGCACGGCTTCACGAACGTAAGCCATAAGCACGTCTGGTGGGATTCCTCCTAAAATGGAAATGATTGCGGGCGACCTGACGGTGCCTCGTTGGATGCGGTCAGACGTGAAGCTCCCAGTTCCGTTCCACATTTCCAGATACGTTGCGCGATCGCCTTCGCGTCCATCCCTGTCAAGCCCACGGAGAAAACCGATGAGTTCGTCTCTGAACAGAAGTAAGCCCGTGGGATTCTCGGACGTCAGAACGCCGAGTTTTTCAATCGTTGGATCGTTCGTTTCGTAGCGACGGCAGACGCGCTCGTCCTTTTCTGCTTTTACGATGGCTTCTGCTTCAGCGTGGGCAGCTTGGTGGTCGCCGTTTCTCAGAAGCAAATCAATCTTCTTCTCCGCAATTTTAACTTCACGCGCTTTGAGCATGGCATCAATTTCCTGGTTCCTTGTATCTCCATCGTATCTGTCCAGAGCTTCGGAAGCGAGCTGGCGTAATGGTGCGAGCGGTTGCTCCAACGCGGGAGTTTTCATTAATCCAGGCCGCCCGACAACACAGCCCCACAGGTTTGGGACTACCAACCAATCATCCTGACGTTTGGGCCTAATACCAATCTTGCGACCCACCAAAGATCCCAGCGCAATCATCAAACCCACAGCGACAAAGTCCGGCGGGCATTGCATGCGCTCGGCAATGTCTTCAATCCATGGGCGAAACGTGTCTGGCAGAAAGTTATAATCAAATAGCGGAACATCAGGCATGCCGGCGGGCAGTGATTTGGGCTCCGTCCACTCTGGCTGTTGGTCGTCCTTCCTTAGGTATTCACTCGCCACGCTGCCGGCCCTTGTCCGACTCGTGCCTTCAGTCTGACCGACGCGAGCACGTAATTCCCGATTAACGCCTTTCAAGATGCCATGGCAGCTCTCGTGAAAACACTTAATCGTTGGAGCACCATCCAAAAATATTTTGCAATCACGCTCACCGTTGCCGGCCGTGTGAAGATGTTGACCCGGACAAATAGGAAATCCCTCCGTATCATTTTCCCACTGAATTTTGCCAAGAATTCTTTCTGCAATGGTTTGACGCATTGTGGCTTCCGGCGGTGACGTTTTATTCGCGTGCGTCGTTTCAGATGAAGACGTCTCTTTGTGCGACGGTTCAGTGCTTAGCGGGATTTCCACCGCAGTTTCGTTTCTAAACGCGTCAGGATCGTAACTTACGAAACAGAGACGTCCCAAGTCGCTGCATGCTGGATCAATCTCCGTGCCAGTCAAATGCCTGACATGTTGCTGAATGGCGCCAAAGCTGGTGTCGTGTTTCGCGGCGTCAGCTGGAATACGAAAGACCGCCTTCAGACCATTGGCAGTCGGCGAATTAAACAGATACAGCAAGTGCGGACTGCTTTTTAGCTTGGCGCTGACTTCGGCCTGACTTTCACCGAGGTCATCAAGGTCTGCACACAATAAGCCAGAGTGCAGTTTCAATTTTTCATTCGTTGGTTTCTCGCGACTGCTTAACTGCGCGCTCCACAACACTCCGGGCAGCTTCTTTTTCATCGCGCTGACTGCTCGCTTCGCGACCTTCAGGTCGCTCGTCTGTTTTAATACTTGAGAAAATTCCGCTCGAATTTTCTCGATCGGCCCGCGCCATTTTCCAGTTCGAATTTTTTCGAATACTTGGGCGACTTCTGCATCCTGCGTTTCAGTAGCAGTTGCATCGCTTACCATGCTCACCACAACTTTATTCATTGCACACCTCCTCGCTGCATCCTGAGCAGCGCCGCTTCCACCGACGGCCAATGATAGAGTTTTTTCCGTTTCAACTTTACGACTGGTATCTTACCGCTCGTAACCCAATCGAAGACGGTTCGCCGAGAAATCGGCAAGCGCGCCAACAATTGTTTTTCATCTATGAAACCGATGTAGGTTTCAGTGTTTGTGTTTAATGTAACTTTCACAAATCCAATTTAATCATCCAAGGCGAATCATTTAATATACGCCTCTTGAGTTGATTAAATGAAGGCAAAGCTTTCTACAGGACACCCTTTGCAACAGCCCCCTCTTTTTGTGTTATGAACTTTTGACAGAGATTCTGTCCCTGTCCGGTCCCCGGCGCTTTTTCAAGTGCCGGGGATTTTTCGTTTCATAACCCTCCACCGAAAGGAAATCATCATGTCCCCCCAAGCTGGTTGGATTCTGCAGGAAGAAGTCGTCCCCCGTCTCAAAGCTTCAATCCCACGCAACGTCAATCAAGTCGGTGCCGAAGACCCCGAAGAATTAATCCAGGACGCCATTGTCATGGCCGCCAAACTCATGCACACCGTGGAATGCCAGGGCAAAACCGTCACCGCCGGCAACATCGCGTATTACACGATCCTGCACATGAAAAGCGGCCGGCGTTCG